>WFLX010139791.1_pt1 | contig 17221 bp, 11 predicted proteins | sample 4967041 | NCBI WGS metagenome assembly WFLX01 (sample SAMN12857096, study PRJNA449069) | gut metagenome | isolation source: stool from male and female vole | host: Microtus ochrogaster | place: USA:Florida | collected 2017 | reverse complement strand
GAAAGATTTCGGCTTTCCTTAAAATAAGGATTGCCGCCCGGAACGATTTTCGGTGTTCCTTAAAATAAGGATTGCTGCCCGGAACGATTTTCGGTGTTCCTTAAAATAAGGAATGTTCCCCAGAAAGATTTCGCATTTCCGCAAGATGCGGAACGCTGCCTGGAAGAATTTCATCCTTCCGCAAAATGAGGAAAGCCGCCCGGAAGAATTTCATCTTTCCGCAAGATGCGGAACGCTGCCTGGAAGAATTTCATCCTTCCGCAAAATGAGGAGCATCGCCTGGAANGATTTCGTTCTTCCGCAANATGCGGANNGTNGCCCGGAANGATTTCNTNCTTTCCGCAAAATGCGGANCNNNGCCNGGAANNATTTCNNNTTTCCGCAANATGCGGAACNNNGCCNGGAAGAATTTCATCTTTCCGCAAAATGCGGAACNTCGCTCGGAAGGATTTCNNCTTTCCGCAAAATGCGGAGAACGCTGGATGGCTTCTTCTTTCCGCACCGTGCGGAACGGTCGTCAGGCTGTTGTGCGGGGATCCTGCGTGAACCGTTTGTTCATGGAGAGGAACATGCCGAGCGCGATGAAAATCGCGCAGAAGTCGGCGATGGGCTGTGCGAGGATTACGCCGTCGAGGTGAAAGATCGCGTTCAGAAGGTAAATCATCGGCAAAAAGATAAAGCCCTGGCGGCTTGCGGCGAGCACGAGCGCCGGGATTGCCTTGCCCATCGCCTGGAACGTAAAGTTGAAGATGAACATAATGCCGATGAACGGGCCGGAGCACATCAGCATGCGCAGCAGTTTGATGCCTGTTTCGATGACGGCCTGGTCGTTGATGAACACGTTGATAATCTGCCGCGAGAACACGAAATAGATGCCCGTGAGCGTGCAGCCNGCGATGACCACGCAGAGCATGGAGAATTTCATGACGGATTTCATGCGGGCAAAGTTGCGCGCGCCGTAGTTGTAGCCGATCAGCGGCTGGATGCCCATGGCGAATCCGAGCTGCACGAAGATGACGAGCATGTTCGCTTTCATGGCGATTCCCATGGCCGCGACGGGAATGTCGCCGTAGCTGACGAGTATTTTGTTGGTGACGATATTGCTCAGGCTCATCAGGATATTGACGAGCGAGGCGGGAAGCCCGATGGCAAGCACGCCCGAAAGGATGCCGCCGCGCACCGAGAAATACCGCGGCTTGATCGAAAGCACGGAATTCTTTGAGCAGACGTGCAGCAGGAACACGGCGATGGAGACGAGGTTGCCGATGACGGTCGCGATTGCCGCGCCCGCAACGCCCATGCCCAGTCCCGGAATGCCGTGGAACGAGTCGAGGATAAAAATCGGGTCGAGGATGATGTTCGCGACGGTCCCGGACATCATGCCGATCATGGAGCTTTTTGCCGCGCCTTCGCCCCGGATCAGGTTGGTGAACGCGTTCGCCACGACGATTGCCGGCCCGCCGCACGCGACCCAGAAAAGGTACTGGCGGGCGAACTCGAACGTGTTGCCGCTCGTGCCGACTGCCTGCAAGATCGGGCGCATGAACGTGAACATCAGGANCTGCCCGGCAATGCCGACGACGATTCCCCCGTAAAAACAGAACGAGCTGATTTTTTTCACCTTGTCGTAGTGCTTTTCGCCGAGCGCGCGGCTCAGGAACGACGAGCCGCCCACGCCGAAGATATTTCCTGCCGCCATGAAAAACAAGAACACGGGGGTCGCCACGCTGACTGCCGCCACCTGGTGCGGGTTGCCCGTCTGCCCGACAAAAAAGGTGTCCACCATATTGTAAAAGACGGTCACGATCATGCTCAGCACGGTGGGGACTGCCAGCGAGAACACGGCTTTTGGCACGGGCGCGGTTTCGAATAGGTCGATGTTTTTGATTTCCATAGCGGTTTATTATCATAAGAAATAAATATTGTGTCAAGGCAAGGTTTTTGGTACACTGACCGTATGAAGCGCATGATTTCCGCTGTTTTTGTCATCGTCGCCGCGCTGCTCGGATGTTTTTTGCTTGTCCGGCGGCTTTTTGTGCGGGACACTTCCGTGCAGCGCGCGCGGGTCGTCACGCCGATCGTGGACACTGACGACGGCGGCGCGGAGAAGCAGTCGGACGCGTATCTTGATTCGTATACCGAAATGTCGTTTATCACGCTCGCGCAGGACGAGACGCTGCTTTCCACGGTGACGATGGACATTGACGGGGACGGNTATGATGACCAGATTAACGTGGTCAAGACGGCGGGCAGTCAGTTCATTACGCTGGTGGTCGCGCTGTACAATCCCCGGCGGGCAGTATATGAGCGCGCGGCAAACCTGGCGACGGTGGTGTCGCAGTCGCGCACGTTCGCATGCACGGGCATGGACGTTATCGGCGACCATCACAGCGCGTTGGTGTACCAGGGGACGGCGACGAACGGGCATTCGGTGTTGCGGATGTACCGTGGCTCGCGGGACAAGCGGGGCAATTTTGAGATTACGCTCATCGGCGATTTTGACACGGACGGCACGGTGTTCGTGCAGCAGCTGGACCGGGACGAGACGTATGACCTTTCGCTGGCAAAGGGCGTGAGTTTCCCGGTGTGGGTGCACAGCTCGGAAGTCGTCGAGGGCACGAATCGCATTGATCAGATTCAGACCGAATACCGCTGGAACGAATCGGAGCAGAAATACACGCAGNNACGGCGGATTCGTGTTGCGAACACATCNNTTGCCACGGCGGAGCTCGCGAAGNTTAAGGACGAGGCGTCGTTCTCACAGTTCTTGGACGGCTTGTGGTACAAAGTNGAANACANTTNGCGCGGGATTCGTTCNTTATTCNTTGACGCGACCACGNGCGNAATCATCTTTNACTACGACGGCAGCGAGGAAGTGTACAAATGGATGAGCGGCAACGTGCGCCGCGGCGGCATGAGTTTTACCGCCACCAACGCGTCGATTGAAAATTTGTCGCGCCGCTGCGATATTTCNCTGGTCAAATCCGATGAAATCCGCATCCGTTTGCAGGACGACGTGCGCATGACGATTTCCGAATCGAATTTATGGGACGGCAACTACAAGAAAATGACGACAAAGACGTTCGCCGCTCCGGCGGACAAAACGGACGCGCTGCTCAAAGAGATTGCTGCCGTCCGCTGGAAAGCCGCCGACGGCACGGAAATCGCCTTTGCCGACGGTTCGTACACGGCACGGAACGGCTCCGTGCAGGATGCGGGCAGGTTTGTGCGGCTGACTGTTTCGGGGCAGCCGGTGCTGCAATTCCGCTCGGAGACGCAACGCCCGTTTTTTAAGGCGACGTATCTGTTCGGCTATCAGAAAGTGGCGGCGGCGGAAACGGCGGGACGGCGCGTGCAGCCCAAGCTGACCGACGACAAAAACACGCTCGTGTTGCGCCCTGTGGTCGTCCGCCCCGACGGCTATTATCAGAGNGAGGACAAGCCGCTTGTGCTCACACGCATTGACGAATAGACGGCAAAAGCATAAAATATGACTATGACTGCTAACGAACTGCGTTCCAAATATATCGAATTTTTCAAGAGCAAGAATCATGCTGAAATCTCCGGGCAGAGCCTCATTCCCGAAAACGATCCGTCCGTGCTGTTCACGATGGCGGGAATGCATCCGCTCGTGCCGTATCTGCTGGGCGAGCCGCATCCGGCGGGAACGCGCCTGACCGATTACCAGAAATGCATCCGCACGGGCGACATCGATGAAGTGGGCGATCCCGGTCATCTGACCTGTTTTGAGATGCTCGGCAACTGGTCGCTCGGCGACTATTTCAAGAAAGAAGCGATTGCGTTCTCATACGAATTTTTGACGAGTCCGCAGTGGCTCGGACTTGACCCACGCAAGCTTTCCGTGACGGTGTTCGAGGGCGATGATTCCGCNCCGCGCGATGATGAGGCGGCGCGCTACTGGAAAGAGAACGGNATGCCNGACGACAAAATCGCGTATCTGCCCGCAAGCGACAACTGGTGGGCGGCAGGNNCGACCGGTCCGTGCGGTCCTGACACGGAAATCTTCTATTGGGTAGGCGAGGGATTGCCGCCGCAGGGCAGCAACAAAAAGACCGACAGCGAGCACTGGATGGAAATCTGGAACAATGTTTTCATGCAGTTCAANCGCATCGACGAAAAGACGCTGGTCAAACTGCCCAAGCAGAACGTTGACACGGGCATGGGTCTGGAGCGTACCAACTGTATTTTGCAGGGAAAGACGAGCGTCTATCTGACCGAAGTGTTCCAGCCGATTATTGCAGAAATCGAAGCGTTGGCGCNCTATACTTACGGAAGCGATGCCGAAAANGACAAGAGNGTNCGNATTATTGCGGATCACGCGCGCGCGTCGGTGTTCATTTTGGGTGATCAGCGGGGCGTTACGCCCTCAAACCTTGGCGCGGGTTATGTGTTGCGTCGTCTGATTCGCCGCGCCGTNCGGCACGGGCTGAAACTGGNCATTGAGGACGCGTTTTTGGCGCGGGTTGCCGAGCCGGTCATCGAGAATTTCAAAACCGCGTATCCCGAACTGGCGCAGAACCGCGCGAAAATCACGGACGAGCTGACGGCGGAAGAGAAAAAATTCCGCGAGACGCTCAAGAACGNCGAGNCGGAATTCCANAAATTGCTTCCNAACCTGATGAAAAANCCCAAANAAGAGATTTCAGGAAAAGTCGCGTTCCGTCTGTACGACACGTTCGGTTATCCCGTGGAGCTGACGCAGGAACTCGCCGCGGAGCANGGATTTACGGTCGATTTGGAAGGCTTTAAGGAAGCGGAAGAAAAGCACAAGGCTGCCTCAAAATCGCTGGAGGCGGGAAAGGCGAAGGGCGGNCTTGCGGAGNAGAGCGACACGACGATNAAATATCATACGGCGACGCATTTGTTGCAGCAGGCGTTGGTCAATGTGCTGGGCGACAAGGTTGCGCAGAAAGGCTCGAACATCAACAACGAGCGTATGCGCTTTGACTTTACGTTCGACCGTCCGATGACTGCCGGTGAAATCAAGCGGGTGGAAGAAATCGTCAACGAGCAGATACAGAAAGATTTGCCTGTCACGATGGAAATCATGTCGCTTGAGCAGGCACAGGCGGCGGGTGCGCGCGCGTTGTTCGCCAACAAATACGGTGAAAGCGTCAAAGTCTATACGGTCGGCAAAGATCCCGCGCACGACTGGTTCAGCAAGGAAGTCTGTGGCGGTCCGCACGTGCAGCATACGGCGCAGATCGGAACGTTTAAAATCACGAAAGAGCAGTCGTCGTCGGCAGGGGTGCGCAGAATCCGCGCGGTCATTTCCGGCGGGCTTCCGCTCGAAAAAGCGTGATTTGTCGTCGGTTTGTGTAACAAGAACGTATNCAAACTGTNTTAGGAAATGGAATGCCATCGAAAAATNCGAGGATAATAGCTATNAAACGAACAGTTCTTGGTCTGGGACTTTTCCTTGCCGCTGCTATGGTGTTTGCGCAGAATGATTTGCAGCCNCTTGCCGTGGTAAAACTGAACAAATCGGAGACGATTACGCTCCGCAATTTGAAGACGCGCGTGGAAATGTACCAAAAGCAGAACGGTATTTCATCGTTTACGATTGATCAGAAGAAAGATATTCTTGCCGCGATCATCGACGAAAAACTGGTGGTGCAGGCGGCGCAGAAAGCAGGAATGTCCATCACCGACTCGCAGGTGAATCAGTATTTTTTGCAGAGCGTGAGCCAGCAGGTCGGTCAGCAGGTGACCGAGGCGCAGTTTGCCGACATCGTAAAACAGCAGACGGGAATGTCGCTGGACGATTTTATGAAGCAGCAAGTGGGCATGAGCGTCGCCGACTACAAGGCGTTCTTGAAAAACCAGCTTTTGGCGCAGCAGTACGTGCTCAGCCAGAAGCAGAACGAAATCAAGAATGTCGCGCCGACGGACGAGGAAATCCGCTCGTTCTATGAGTTGAACAAGGCATCGTTCGTGTGGAACGATATGATGAAGCTTTTTTTGGTCATCGTGCCGAAAGACGAAAAAAACACCGCTCCGGCAAAGACGAAGGCGGAATCGTTGCTTGCGGATCTGAAGGCGAAAAAACTGACTTACGATGCCATCAAGTCGAACATGGCGAATGACAAGACATATCAGGGCGGCGATTTAATCGTGAGCAAGACGGCGCAGCACGCGCAGCAGCTCGGTATCAGTTATCAGGAATTGATAGAATTGTTCGGGCGTGATGTCGGTTATATTTCAAATTTGAACGAAACGGCAGACAATTTTCAGTTTTATGCGGTTCGGCAGAAATACAGCGCAAAAATGCTCGGCTTGAGCGACGTCGTGCAGCCGGATACGACGATTACCGTGTACGATTACATTAAGCAGAATCTGACACAGCAGAAGCAGAGTCAGTTCCTGATCGCCGCCGTGCAGGACATCACGAAATCTTTGGATACGCCGCAGAACGTTGACCGCAAAAAAACGGGCGACGCGCTCAATAAATTGCTCAACTGGTAGGCTATGTCACGGCGAAAAGGCAGGGTTCTTGCGTTCCAAGGACTGTATTCGTGGGATATTGGTGGCAATTCGTTGGAAGACGTGCTTGAACTGGCATGGGCAGAGAGCGATACGGGCGAGCCGGTTGATGCAGAGAGCGGTACGTTTGCGCGGATGCTCATTGCGGGCGTGGCGGAGCATCGGGCGGACATTGATGCGCGGATTGCCGGGCATTTGAACGGCTGGGAATTTGACCGCGTGAACAAAGTGTCGCTTGCAATTTTGCGGATGAGCGTCTATGCGCTTTTGTATCAGCGCGATGTATCCGCATCGATTGTGATTGATGAAGCCGTCAGCATCGCAAAAGATTACGGTCAGGACGATGCGTATAAGTTTATCAACGCGGTGCTTGACAATATCAAAAAGACCGTCGAAAATTAACGTATGATACGCAATGCAAAGAAAAATCGGCTCGCAGTTGCGCTCGGTCTGTGTTTGGCGGGCGTTTTTCTTGTTTCGTGCGCAAAATCCAATGGGCAACCGTTTCTCGCGCAGCTCGACAGCGTGGATGCGTTTATCCGGCAAGGGCAAACGGCGGATGCGATGCGCTTGCTCAAACANGCCGAAAAAAATGCGTTCAGTGCGTTTGCGCGGCTCGGCATTTATCGTCGTTACCTGACGTTGGGCGAACGTCGCCTTGCCGAAACGGTGNTGCGGAACGGTCTTGCTGCCCTNCGCGACNATGCNGAGCTNNCGGCGGTGTACACGCAGTNTCTGCTNNGGGAAAATCGCCTGGACGAAGCGGTGGAGCNAAGCCGCATTCTTGCCGAAACGCGCTATGGTTCGCTCTATGCCGAGGCGGCACTCAAAAAAGCGGACGCGCTGCTGAAGCATGGCGGTTGGTATGCGCCGGAACTCGCGTCGGTCTATTATGATGCCTATATCGGTACGAAAAACACGCGCTGGTTGATGAACACTGCGCTGGTGAGTCTGTTGCAAGGCGATTATCGCCGTGCGGCATTGTTGCAGCCCGAACAGCCGCGCACGATGGCGGAGCAGCTTTTTTGGTCTTATGTACAGTACGATGCCGGTTATTACGACCGCTGTCTGGACAATTTGAGCAGGGTGCGTAGCGAAGTTTTGCTTCCGGCAGCCGCAGAACTGGCAAGCGATGCCTATATGATGCTTGATGACCGGGAAGGCGCGGAACGCTCGCGGCAGGTGGTGCTTCGCTACAAAGGCGAGCATTCTGCGGAAATCCCCCCGTCTGTCAAGGTGAATTCCGCGCTGTGGGAGCAGTCGCAGGGGCAGTATCAGCATGCATACGATTTGATTTTTGACGTGGTGACGAATGCACGTTCGTATGTGCCGGGCTTGATAACTTACGGTCGCTTTGCCTATGAAAGTTCGTTGCCGCCGGTGATGACCGACTTGGAGAAAACGCTCCGTATGACGCAGTTCCGCACGCGTACTTTGCAGGCGTATGATGATCGGCCTAAGATTCTGATGAGCGACGCGCTGTATCGTATGGAGACGGTGCTTGCCGATCAGCAGGAGACGACGGGCGAAAAAGACGAGGATTTGCTTGTGGCGTATCTGTTGCTGTCCGAAAAAAACAATCCTGGCTTGACTCCGACGGCGAGGATCGCGTTTGTATGGAAATCGTTGGAAGAAAATGAGCGTGGGCGCAGTCTGTATCCGCCGAAGTTGGTGCAACTTGCCGTTCATGAATTGCTGTCAAACGGACAGGTTGAAGACGCGCGGCGGCTATTTACCAATTATGTGGCAGCGCGTTATCATTTGGAGGACGATGATACCGTTATCCCGGAGAAGCGGACCGACGTGTTTGGCGGCGAGCGGATGGTTTCGCAAGCCGTGATTCCGCCGGAAGTCTTGCGCGGGATGTTTGGCGATCGTGCGGCGAAAGTCGTGCGCGGCATGGAGATTTGGGAAGGGGAGTGCGCGGCGTATTTTGCCCTGCTTGACGGCAATGTGTCTGCCGCCCGCCGTCTGTACGAATACGTGTTGTTTGAGACAGGTGGACTGCACCGCAACAGTGCGCGGGCGCAGATTACGTCGATTTCGCCGCTGTCGTCGCCCGTGTCTGCAATCAATTTGGCAATGATGTACAGCAGCACGGGCAACAAAAAGGATGCGCTTGCCTTGTACGGGCTTGCGGCGGGCAGGACGCGCGAAGACCATGCCAAAGCAGATATTCTCTATCGTACCGCCGTGATTCAGCATGACACGGGAGATAAAAATGGTGCATTGCTTTCGTTGGAATACTGCCTTGCGCTCAATCCGACTCATGCGGACGCACGGCTGCTGCGCAAGATAATAGAAAATTAAAAACGCACCCAACAATGGGTGCGTTTGACAAAACGGAACAGGGCGACCTGCTATTCGATAATCGCGATGATGTCTGCGTTCTTGACGACAAGATAATCCTCGCCGTCGATTTTGACCTGCGTACCGGCATATTTGTCGTACATAACGCGGTCGCCTACAGCAACGGTGATTTTTTCTTTTTCAGTCCCCGGTCCGACGGCTTCGACTTTTGCCGTCTGTGTTTTTTCCTGCGCCGTTTCGGGGATGATGATACCGCTGGCGGTTTTTGTCTCGGCTTTTTCCTGTTTGAGCAAAACGCGGTCAGCAAGTGGTTTGAGTTTCATGTATATGCCTCCAATGCTTGAAACGTATATCTGTGTCAAAATGACACGGAATTTGAGTATATCGGGCATCTGTGTGTCAAAATATACTCGTGTTACTTTTAAGATAATAACATCTTGCCGAAAAGTCAAAGAAAATTATCAGAATTTTGCAAAATTTTGGGCATTTTTTCAAGGAATCAGGCGAAAATCGGCAAGGTGGAAAACTTGGCACGAAATTTGCTATATTATAACTGAATACTTACGATTACAAGGAGCATCACATGACAAACGACGACTCAGTTCTTTCTATCTATTTGAAGGATATACAGACTATTCCGCTGATGAGCCGCGAAGAGGAAAACGCGCTCGCGGTCAAGGCAAAGGCCGGGGACAAGGCGGCAAAAGATAAGATTGTGAATGCGAATTTGCGCTTTGTGGTAAACGTGGCGAAAAACTATCAGGGCGGCGGGCTGGATTTGATCGACCTGATTAGCGAGGGCAATATCGGGCTGCTGACGGCGATTGAGAAATTCGACACGACGAAAGGGTATCGCTTTATTTCGTATGCGGTATGGTGGATTCGGCAGAGTATCTTGAAGGCAATCTGCGAAAAGAGCCGTGCCATCCGCCTGCCGCTCAACCGCGCGAATGAGCTGGTGCAGATCGTACACGCGCGGAAATTGGTCGGAACGGACAAATCTGAGGATCAGGAGATTACCGAGATTGCCGAAATGCTGCACATGGACGCGTCGCACGTGCGCGAAATGCTGAACATCAACCGCGAAATGGTGAGTTTGGACGCGCCGGTTTTTGGTGAGGACGGTGTTAGCATGTCACTAGGTGATTTTATCGAAGATGACCGCTATGCCGGTCCTGGCGAAGAGATGATGGAAAAAGAAATGCACCGGGAAATTAACGATGCGCTGAACAGCCTTCGTCCTGACGAAGCCCGCGTACTGCGGATGCGTTTCGGTCTGGGGGGCGGCAAGCCGATGTCGCTCAAAGAAGTGGGGGACAGGTGTCATTTGACCAAGGAGCGTATCCGTCAGATTGAGAAACGCGCGATCGTGCGGATGCAGCATCCGGTTCGGGTGAGCAAGCTGGAAGCCTATGTGGCGTAACGGAACGCGTCTGCACGTGCCTGAAGCATGATGTCTTTGTCGCGCACGGGGTCGGCGATTGCGAACGTGAGTTCGCCGCTCTGCGCCGTGCCCGTGATTTCGCCGGGACCGCGCAGGCGCAAGTCTTCCTCCGCGATGGCAAATCCGTCCGTGCTTTCGCGCAGGATTTTCATCCGCGCGATGCCGGTTTCGGTGAGTTTCGCGCTGTAAATCAGAAAGCAGAATGATTGGGCATTCCCGCGTCCGACGCGTCCGCGCAGTTGGTGCAACGCCGCAAGGCCGAAGCGGTCTGCCTGTTCGATGACCATGCAGGTCGCGTTGGGAACGTCAACGCCGACTTCTACCACGGAGGTCGCCACTAAAATTTGGATGTTCCCCGCGCGGAAGTCCGTCAGAATGCGGTTCTGCGTGTCTTCGTCGATGTTGCCGTGGATGAGCGCGACGGTGTATTCGGGATAAACCTGCCTGCTCAAAAAGGCGAAGTTTTCTTCGGCGGATTTGAGGGCGGTTTTTTGTGCGCCGCTTTCGTCGCTGTCAAAGAACTGTTTTTCAATCGCGGGATACACGAAATACGCTTGATGTCCTGCCTGCAATTCTTTTCGGACGGCTTCATACGCGTTTCGTTCGTTTCCCTGCCGTACCAGATACGTCTGAATCTGTTTGCGCCCGCCCGGCATCGTGTGGATTGAACGCACGTCCAAATCGCCGAACACGGTGAGCGCGAGCGTCTGCGGAATGGGAGTCGCGCTCATCATCAGAAGGTTTGGCTCACGGAGCAGGGCATCGGTGCTGGTGCGCCCTTTGTCAATGATTGCCGAGCGTTGCATGACCCCGAATCGGTGCTGTTCGTCAATGACGGCAAGCGCGAGGTCGTGGTATTGCACCTGCTTGGAAAACAGTGCGTGCGTGCCGATGACCAAATCGATTTCGCCGGATTTGAGCGCGTCCAGCAGCTGCCGTCTGCCCGCTGACGTTACGTTGCCGGTCAGGTATGCCACGCGCACATGCAGCGATTCCAGCTGGCGCGCGGCATTTTCGGCATGCTGGCGGGCGAGGATTTCGGTGGGTGCCATGAACGCGCNTTGGCNGCCGTAATCGNTGATGCGCAGGCACACGAAAAATGCCGCGAGTGTTTTTCCGCTGCCAACATCGCCTTGTAACAGCGTGCGCATGGCAAAGGGNCGCGTNTTTTTTTGCGATGCGGCATAATTCTTGTCGATGTCNTCGTTCATCAGCACGATGACGGAACGCTGGTCGTCAGTGAGNGGGAACGGCAGGCTCGCGAGCAGCTGTTTTTGCCGCGGGGAAAGGTCTTTTGCAAAATCATCCGGGCTGACCGGCGGCTGGGCGGGCTGGGAAATCTTGTGCGGGTCAAGTGCGGGGAGCGTTCCCCGGTGTGCGAGTGCCCGCGCAGCCAGTGTTTTCTGGAACAAGAATAATTCTTCGTAGACGAGCGACTTGCGCGCGTCCGCCGCCTCCTGCATCGTCTTTGGCTGATGAATCTGCCGTATCGCCTGTGCTTTGGGAAGCAGTCTGCGCTGTGCAATCAGTTCGTCGGGGAGTTCGTTTTCTATGCCGAGCGCGTATTTTGCGAGTGCCGTGCCGACTACCTTTGCAAGCATCTTTTGGCTCAGTCCTTCGGTCAGGTGATAGCGCGGAAAGACGGCGCTGTTCGGAACGGGCTGGTGCGCGAAGTCGTCTACCGTGCCGCCGTCCGCGATTTTTTCGGCATCAAAGCCCGTGCATTGTATCCGCCCGTATTTTTCTTCAAATTTTCCCGTCACGGCGATAATCGAGCCGACGGGGAAGGATTTTTCCAGAAACGCGCGGTTGAACGCTACGAGTTCTGNCTGAAGCGTGCCGTCCGTGACAATCAGTTTGAGCGTCTTCATGCGTCCGTAGCCGAACCAGTCGTGCGCGACGACCTGCGCAATCGTGTGTGCCTTGACGTTCTGCCGGTACGCGTCCGCAAAGGAAATCCGTCTGGTGCGGTCCTCGTAGTCGCGCGGATAATACTGGAGCAGGTCGCTCACGGTAAAAATGTTCAGGTTTGCGAGCAACGTCGCGGTCGCCGGACCGACCCCGGCAAGGGAACTGACTGCGTTTCGAATTTCGGAGATTTTCATACGCGAGAAAAGTATAGCGCGATTGGCGTTTCCGCGCAAGCAAGCCGCCGTGTCCGCCTNTGCGGACGAATGCGCTATATCGGCAGGCGTTGGCAGAAGATGATCAGCATTCCCGTGACAATCCGAAGCATGGCCATAAGGACGATTGCGGCGATAATGGCGGCAATCAGCGCGGTTTTGTACGATGTCGGCCTCCCGCGCGTGAACGGCGCGGTCATGCGGAATACGATGGGGCTGAGCGAATGGTCGAGGCTGTCCCACAGCGAGCCGTAGCGGTCTTTGCGCAGCAACAGGACGACAAGGCGGATGACGAGCAGCAGGATCAGGAAGCCGAGGATTGAGGATGCGAGTGAACGCAGAAGATACAGCACCGTCGCCAGAAGNCCGCCGAGCGTGAACGATTTTGCGGCGGCGACGTTGCCCAGGATATGCGAGACGGCAATCAATACGCAGAGCGCGACGGCGGGCGACAGNTCGAACATGGAGATGCGCAGGAACCGCAGCCTGCGGAATATGTTCAGGTACGGGTCGCAGAGCGATGACAGAATCCGCCCGAACGAGGTGTACTGCGCCTGTGGAAACCAGGTGAGCAGCACACGTATCGTGCAGAGCAGCGTGTAGAACGAGATGACCTGCGCGATAATCTGAAACAAACGTGCAATCGGCATAATTTAAACATAGGGACAAACGCGCAGAAAGTCAAGGGAAAACTACGCCAGCCAGGTGTCGCGCACGAACGGCAGGCTTGCGACGGTGCTGACGAACGACGGGTCGCCCGGCGCGGACAGCTGGGTGTTTGCCTTGACGGTGTACGATTTGTCCGCGCTATCGATATGAAGGTAGACGGCGCAGTTTCCCGATTTGCCGAACAGCAGTTCTTTNAGGTCGAACAGNTGCCGCTCGTCGCTGATGCCGCTTTCCAGCTGAATGTGCAGTTCCTGCATGGCGCGTGACTGGAGCGCATCGATGTCTTCCAGCCCGTCCACGATGACGCTTACCTGCTCAATGCCGCGCGAGATGTCGATTTTCCCGGCAATGGCGAGCACCCCGTCGGCGTGTACCTTGTCGTGCACTTTCTCCCATGTCTTGGGAAAGAACGTCAGCGGGATGCTGCCGTGAAAGTCTTGCAGGGTCGCGAANGCCATCTGGTCGCCCTTTTTCGTGGCGATCTGGCGCAGCTCGGTGACCATGCCGAGCGCGGTATAGGATTTTGCCGTGCCACGGTCGCGCCAGCTGTTTGCGCCGGCGGCCTCGCGCGCCTCTTTTTCCGCCAGCTGGGAGCGGGCTTCGCGGGGGAGATTCCGGGAATTGAGCGTCGCGTGTTCGGCTGCCTTGCGGTAATCGTCGAGCGGATGNCCGGAGACATAGCAGCCGATCAGTTCTTTTTCCTTGGCGAGCTTGTCCGCCCGCGTGGTGTCCTCCACCTGCTCGAACACGTAGTCGGCAAATTCTTTTTCGCCGGATTCCTCAAACAGGCTCACCTGCCCGAATTCGCTGCCGCTGTTCTTTTGGTCGCAGTAGGCGATGACGCGTTCCAGGTTGGCGATCAGCGTCGGCCGGTTCTGACCGAGGTTGTCGAACGCGCCGACGTGTATCAGGACTTCCATCGCCCGCGTGTTGACGAGCCGCTTGTTGTCCTCCGTCTTGCGTGAGATGCGGTCCGCAAAGTCGGTGAAGTCCTTGTATGCGCCGTTCTCCTCGCGCTCTTCCACCACAGCGCGCGCCGCCGCGTCTCCCACGCCTTTAACNCCTTTCAGNCCGAACACGATATGCCCGTCCACGACGTCAAAAATGGCATCCGAGCGGTTGATGTCGGGCGGGTCAACGGGAATGCCCATGCGCCGCGCCTCTTCGATGTATTCGGGCAGCTTGTCCGTGGACGTGATTTCGTTGGTCAGGTTTGCCGCCATGAATTCTGCGGGGCGGTTCGCCTTGAGCCATGCCGTGCGGTACGCGACCACGGAATACGCCGCCGCGTGCGACTTGTTGAATCCGTAGCCCGCGAACGGGACCATGATGTCAAAAATCTCTTCCGCGTGTTTTTCGGTAAATCCCTGCTTGAGCGCGCCCTCAATGAACTCTTTTTTCTTTCCCATGAGGACTTCCGGCTTTTTCTTGCCCATCGCTCGCCGGAGCATGTCCGCGCCGCCGAGCGAAAATCCCGCAATCCGCTGCGCCACCTGCATGACCTGTTCCTGATAGACCATAACGCCGTAGGTCTCTTTGAGGATGGCCTCAAGGCAGGGGTCGGGATAGTGGATCGTCTCCGGCTTCCATTTTCCGTCGATGTACTGCGGAATGTAGTCCATAGGGCCGGGACGGTAGAGCGCGTTCAACGCGACCAGCTCTTCCAGGCAGCGCGGCTTTGCCTGCCGCAGGATTTTCTGCATGCCCGCCGACTCAAACTGAAAGATCGCCGTCGTGTCGCCGCGGCAGAACAGGTCGAACGTCTTCTCGTCCGTCTCGCTCACCGTCTCGCAGGAGAACAGCGGCTCGCCCGGCTTGCGGTGCTTGTTGATGATGTTTTCGGCATAGCGGATGAGCGACAGCGTTTTGAGGCCGAGGTAGTCCATTTTGACCAGCCCGCATGGCTCGATGATGTCCATCGTGTACTGCACGCCCACTTCGCCCGTCTTCGCGTCCATAAAGACGGGTGCCCAGTTGGGAAGCGCCGTCAGCCCGATGACCATGCCCGACGCGTGCAGCCCCGTGTTGCGCTTGCAGCCCTCCAGCTTTTCGGCAAGGTCGAACAGCTTTTCATAGCGCGGGTCGTGGCGGTATTCGGCGAGCTGCCCGCCGTCGGGGAATTTCTCGTTCGGCGGCTCAAAGCAGTTCTTGAGCTTTGCCTTGAGGTTCTGCGATACCTTGCTTTTGAGCATGTTGACTTCCGCAAGCGGCACGCCGAGCGTCCGCCCCACGTCGGCAATGCAGTTCTTCGGTTTGAGCGTACCGAACGTGACGATATGCCCCACCTGCGGGTTGCCGTACAGCTCGCGCGTGTGCTGGATGATGTCCTGCCGGAAATCGTAGTCCATGTCCACGTCAAAGTCCGGCATGGAGACGCGCTCAGGATTCAGGAAACGCTCGAAAATCAGCTTGTAGCGGAACGGGTCGATGTCCGTAATCGTCATGGCATACGCGACGAGCGACCCCGCGCCCGACCCGCGTCCCGGACCGATGGGCTTCCCGTTCTTCTTTGCCCAGTTGATGAATTCCCACACGATGAGGAAGTAGCCGCTGAAACCCATGCTGAAAATGATGTTCAGCTCGTATTCGGCGCGCTCGCGTATTTCGCGCGTGACTTCCGGATAGCGTTGCTTCAGCCCCTCGTCCACCAGGTGGCGCACGTAATCGTTCTGGTCGCTCTGGTAGTCGTCGCCGTGCGTGCGGAATTCCGGCGGCAGCTCAAAGCGCGGCAGACAGTCCTTGAGTTCCTGCGTCTTGTACTGGTGAATCGTCAGGTTGCACATGGCGGCGATTTTTACCGTGTTGTCGAACGCGTCCGGCACGTCGGGGAACAAGGCGCGCATTTCGGCTTCGGTCTTGAAATACCACTCGTGCCGGTCGCCGCCCATCGTCTGGTGCGGCTCGTTCATGTTCTCCTTGAAGCCGATGCACCGCAGGCAGTCCTGCGCCTCCCAGTCCTCTTTCTCCACGTAGTGGATGTCGTTCGTGACGACCAGCGGAATGTCCAGCTCCCGCGCAAGGGCGATGAGCTTGCGGTTGACGGTCTTCTGCTCGTCAAGCCCGTGGTCCTGCAATTCGATGTAGTAGCGGTCCTTGCCGAACAGGTTCTTGTACTTGAGCGCGATTTCCTTTGCCTCGTCGTCNTTNCCNGCNAGCAGCAGCTGGGGCAGTTCGCCCGCAATGCACGCCGAGCAGCAGATCAGCCCCTCATGGTATTTCTCCAGCATCGCGAAGTCGATGCGCGGCTTGTACCACATGCCCTCGGTGAACGCGAGCGACGAAAGCCAGCACATATTCTCGTAGCCTTTCTGGTTCTCGCACAGCAGGATCAGGTGGAAATACCGCGCCTGCCGGTCGCCGTCCTCGCCCTTGCGCGAGTAGGGGACGGTGTTTTTCTCCAGATGGCTGCCGTAGGCCACGTAGAATTCCTCGCCCACGATCGGATTGATGCCGTTCACGTGGCACAAATGCTCAAAGTTGAGCGCGCCGAACATGTTGCCGTGGTCGGTGAGCGCGAGCGCGCCCATGTTCAGCCGCTTTGCCTTTGCCACCAGCGCGTCAATCGTGGCGCAGCTGTCCAGCAGCGAATAGTCGGAATGGACGTGCAAATGCACGAAGTTGCTCGGCGGCGTGCCTTCCGGCGCGTCGGGGAATACGTGATAGTCAGCCATGCTTTTAGTATAGCGCAGATTCGGCGGGAAGGAAAGGGAGGGACGCGAGTGCCGCACCCTGGCGGTCGTGCTGCCCGTGTTCGTGCGACAACGGGGCTGCGCCTTGCGCACGGCAGTGCGTTGTGGTATCATAACGCTATGACAGCGGCAGCGAACAATTACCATAGACAAAATACCCCCCCCGTTGCCCGCGCCCGCCTGCGGCTGAAACACACAATCTTCCAGAACGCATAATCCCCGCAAACCTTACGATACGAACGCCCCAGACCGCGCGGCACGTATATCCGCACGGAAACCCGTTCCCGCTTGCCGGGGAATGCCCTCAAACCATAGTTGAACTGCCCGCGCAGCGCAGGAACATAGCGTCCGATACCTCCGACGCGTTCACCGCAACCGACAACGTGCCGTCCGAGGTCTCCGATACGTTCACNGCAACNGACAAAATNCTTTCCGAGGCCTCCGATGCCCTCACAGCAACCGACAAAACGCTTTCCGAGGCC
>WFLX010029273.1_pt1 | contig 17230 bp, 12 predicted proteins | sample 4967041 | NCBI WGS metagenome assembly WFLX01 (sample SAMN12857096, study PRJNA449069) | gut metagenome | isolation source: stool from male and female vole | host: Microtus ochrogaster | place: USA:Florida | collected 2017 | reverse complement strand
TATGCTCTCCTCGGCGGCTTTCAATGCATTTCTCAAAACCCTCGAGGAACCCCCGGCCTACGTGATCGTCATCCTCGCCACCACCGAGAAACACAAAGTGATCCCCACGATCCTCTCGCGNTGNCAGATCTACGANTTCAAGCNCATCACGATCCAGGATATGGTGGANCATCTCCAGTATGTTGCAGGTCAGGAAGGGATCCAAACCGACGTGCCCTCACTCAACGTGATCGCGAAAAAAGCCGACGGCGCCATGCGCGACGCCCTTTCTATCTTCGATCAGGTGGCGGCCTCTTCATTCGGCAACATCACCTATGAATCCACCATCGCGGCCCTCAATGTCCTGGACTATGAATTCTACTTCCGCCTCGTGGAAGCATTCCGCTCCGGCAACGTCCCCGAGGCGCTCATGATCTATAAAGATATACGCGACCGCGGGTTTGACTCGCTCTTCTTCGTCAACGGTCTTGCCTCCCATATTCGCGATCTGATGGTGGCCTACTCCCCGGAGACCGCTTCCCTCCTGGAAGTGGCCGACGACGTGGCCAAAAGATACACTGACCAGGCCAAATCGCTTCCCGTCAACTGGCACTACGCCGCCATGAAGGTATTGAACGCCTGCGACACGGAGTACCGCGCGAGCTCCAACAAACAGTTCCTCGTAGAGCTGACCCTCATCCGCCTCTGCCAACTCCTCAATCCTCCCACGCCCCCTTTCGACCGGGTGGATAGCGACCTGACCCCGCTTCGCGACCCCGCTAATCCACCTGTACCCTACGGACCCGTTCCGCAGGCCCCGGTCGCCCAAGAACCCCAGCTTTCCGCAGCAAAAGATGGTGGCCCGATTGAAATGAGGGCTCCGGATCCCCAGGCAGCCCCTGTTGCTCCGGCAGCCCAGCGAGCCGNTGCTCCTCCGGAAGCTCCGNCNGCCCCTGNTGCTNCGGCAGCCCNANCNGCNNCCACTCCCCCGGAAAGCCCGGCCTCCACCNCTNCCTCAGGCAAAAAAACCGTCAGAGGCCGCAGAAAGGAAACAGCCGTNAAACCCNCGGGNGANACTCCCCGCATTGAGAACAGCTACGAGCGCAGGAAAGAGCCTATCGACCTCGATGCGCTCCACAATGCGTGGCAAACATACATCGANCGCAATCCCGATAAACACATCCTCATATCCGCAATGCGCAAGGCTCAGCCGGAGCTGATTGCTGAAGAGAAATACAAAGTGATGGTCGATCATCCGGCACTGCGCCAGGCGTTCGATTCGGCCATGACCGATCTCATAACCTACCTCCGCGACGCTCTCCGAAACGACTATCTCACTCTTGAAGTGGAGATCGACAAGAANAGTCCGGCGGCACAAGGTCTCTCCCCTCAGGAATTATTGAANGATATCATAGAGAACAATCCTNTGATCGGTGAATTCATCGCTGATATCGACGGAGAAATTGACTGACGATTGCCCGATGTCGGACTCATGATCCCTTACATGGTATAAAAACTGACACCGCGACTCCCCGGAGGGAATCGCGGTGTCTATTTTANGTAAGANTCGGATTTANGGTAATCCGGAATTCATTAATCCTCGTTGAGGTTAACGCGCTTGAAGGAAACCACTACAAGACCCTTCTCGACACCGTTGAGATAATCTGCAACGGTCATCTTCGGATCGCGGTGATACTCCTGCTCCATGAGCACAGTCTCCTTGAGGAACTTGTTGACACGGCCGGTGGCGATGTTCTCGATCATTGCGGCGGGGAGATTGGCAGCCTTAGCNGGNCCTACCTCTGCTGCGATGGCGCGAGCCTTCTCAGCCTCCTCCTCAGTGAGCCAACCCTTGGCGATATTCGAAGCGATNTGATCCTCGGAGTCTACGAGATTGGGATTGATGCCGGCTTTCTTGAGCGCAGCCTCAACAGCTTTCTTAACCTGCTCCTCTTTAGTCTTGTCAACAGCAACATTATATTCCGAGTCGATAACCGACTGAGGAACGCTCTTGCGGTCAACAGCAACAGGATTCATTGATGCTACCTGCATGGCAACGTCACGTCCTACCTGATAATCTACATTCTCCTGGTTGAAACCTGCGATAGTGGCAAGCTTGTTTCCAAGGTGGTTGTAAGAAGTGGTCGAGGGAGCCTCGATGCACTCGTAAGCGCCGAGTTCCATCTTTTCACCGGTCTTACCAACCTCTTCTACGATGAGAGCCTCAACAGTCTGTCCGTCGATAACAAGAGCCTTAACTTCGTCGAGCGACTTAGCTTTAGCAGCTACCGCTGCATCAAGGATTTTCTGAGTAAGGGCAACGAAGCCGGCGTTCTTGGCAACGAAGTCAGTTTCACACTTCAAGGCAACGATAGCGGCGAAATCGCCTTCGTTCTTTGATAGTACGCAACCTTCCGATGCCTCGCGGTCTTCACGCTTGGCGGCAACTGCCTGACCCTTCTTGCGAAGGATTTCAACAGCAGCGTCCATGTCGCCGTTAGCTTCGGCGAGAGCTTTTTTGCAGTCCATCAAGCCGGCGCTGGTAAGAGCGCGGAGCTTGCTGATTTCTGCCATTGTTACTGCCATATTAGGTTGTAATTTTTAGTCAGTTAATAATATTAGTCCTCTTTTACCTCTTCTTCAACGGCAACTTCGGCTGCGGGAGCTTCAGCTGCTGCTTCCTCGTTGCGACGAACGCGACGACGGCCGCCGCGGTGAGCGGGAGCTTCTTCTTCGCTCTCGGCAGGAGTGTCGACCTTTTCAGCCTTACGCTCTTCAAGACCTTCAGCCATAGCGGAAACTACAGTGTCGAGGATGAGTTCGATTGACTTTGAAGCGTCGTCATTTGCGGGGATAACGAAGTCGATGTTGGTGGGATCAGAGTTGGTGTCGACCATTGCGAACACGGGGATGCCAAGACGGTTAGCCTCAGCGACAGCGATGCGCTCTTTCAACACGTCAACCACGAAAAGGGCTGAAGGAAGGCGGCTGAGGTCGGCGATAGAACCGAGGTTCTTTTCAAGTTTCGCGCGCTGACGTGAAATTTGAAGTTTTTCGCGTTTTGACAAGTTGTCAAAAGTTCCGTCCTTAGTCATTTTATCTATAGACGCCATCTTCTTCACAGCCTTGCGGATAGTGGGGAAGTTGGTGAGCATACCGCCGGGCCAGCGCTCGATCACGTAAGGCATGTTGATTGAAGACGCCTTGTCGGCGATCACCTGCTTAGCCTGCTTTTTGGTGGCAACGAAAAGAACTTTCTTGCCTGATTTTGCTATACTCTTAAGANCGGCCGCAGCCTCTTCTACTTTAGCGNCAGTCTTGTAGAGGTCGATGNTGTNGATACCGTNGCGCTCCATGANAATGTAAGGAGCCATGGCAGGATTCCATTTCCTTTTAAGGTGACCGAAATGGCAACCTGCTTCTAATAATTGGTCAAATTTAGGTGTTGACATTGTTTTAATAAAGTTGTTTACGTTCTTTCTAATTTTTACAATCCGCAGGTAGGGAACGTGTCCATCTCACGGATTTAGATACTAAACACGATATATCGANTATGACCATCCCGAAGGATGATANCATACGGGATATTAACGCTTTGAGAACTGGAAACGCTTACGAGCTNTGGGCTGACCCGGTTTCTTACGTTCAACGCTACGGGGGTCGCGGGTCATGAAGCCTTCAACGCGGAGTGCGTGCTTGTCTTCAGGATTGATTTTAACCAAAGCGCGGGCGATTGCGAGACGAAGAGCCTCAGCCTGTCCTTTGTAACCTCCACCGTCAAGATTAACGCGGATATCATATTTTGACACTGCGTCAAGGGTGTTCAGAGGCTGCTTAACGATGTATTGAAGAATGGAAGAGGGGAAATANACTTCCAAGGGGCGTTTGTTNATGGTGATAACGCCGGTGCCTTCGCCAACGATGACACGTGCTACTGCTGCTTTACGANGGCCAACTGCATTTACCTGTTCCATACTGCTTATTTGATTTTGTTAATGTCGACTAATTTGGGTTCCTGAGCGGTGTGGGGATGCTCGGGTCCGTTATACACGTGCATGTTGCCGATGATGGCGCGTCCAAGGCGGTTCTTGGGAAGCATGCCTTTCACAACCTTGATGAACAAGGGGTGATAACCGGGCTTAAGATGCTTGTTGAATGACTTCTTCATCATGATTTCGGGAGTAGCGACACGCTGTCCGCCGGGATAGCCGGTGTAAGAAAGATATTCGCGGTCAAACCACTTCTTGCCTGTCAAGCGAACTTTGTCGGCATTGATGATGATTACGTTGTCACCACACTCAACCGAGGGGCTGTAGGTGGGCTTGTTTTTGCCTCGGAGGATGTATGCTACTACTGAGCAAAGACGACCCAGAGGCTGATCGGCAGCGTCAATCAACAACCACTCGCGGTTGCACTGCTGCTCGTTGGGAGTAAGAGTTTTGTAACTTAAAGTATCCACGTTAAATGTTTGATTAATTGTTTACTAAGCGACCACTTCTATAGACTTCGTTCGGCCAAAAACGTCATCCAAGGTTAGTCAGTTCATTAATTTGGACATAATCGGTGTGCAAAGGTACGACTTTTTATCCAATCACACAAGCGCTTCCGCATTTTTTCTTTCACATTTGTTTCACCCACAGCGCCGAAACAGCAAAAAAAGATGGCGCCCCATGATTAGGAGCGCCACCCTTTAAACTGCATTTNGCGAATCACATTCACCGGAAAGGTTGTTACTTCACAACTTTTGTCGCAACCTTCTTTCCGTTGTCGAGTGTCTCAACCTTCACAACTACACCGTTGTAAGAACCGTCGACACGCACACCCTGGAGATTGTAATATTCGGTGCTGACAACATTGTCGGTCTTAACGGTGATGTCGTTGATACCTGCCGAGTAGGTCACTGCGACTGCGGGACCGAAACCGCCGCGGGCGTTAGCCTTGCGCACCTTCATATCGGTGCCTTCGGGGAGCTCGCCGGCATAGATCTTACCGTCAACGAGGTAAACATTTCCTGCGAGAGGCTCATTCTCCTTGTAAGTGTCCTGAGCGGCAATCTCTTCGGGCTTCCAGTCGGGGAACACTTTGTCGATAGCATATTCGGCAGCCTGTTCGTCGGTGAGGATAGTCTCATACTTCTTGTTGCCGGTAGAGTGGGTGAATTCCTTGACGCTTGACTCGGGAGAAATGCGCTTGCCGGTAGCGTCCATCGTGTTATATTCCACAAACTTGTCGGCGGCGCAGTTCATACCTGCGATGGTGAAGCGCGAAGAAGCGAGCTTAGAAGGCTGGTTGATGGTGGTGTTGAGCCATGCCAATCCCGAATAAGCGCCCCAGGAGCGACCGAAGTTGAACTGGTCGCAAAGAGTTTCGATGACGCAATTGTTCATCACGTATCCGAATTTCTTAGCATTGNNGGGAGCNGCGATAGTGGTGTTTTTNGGCGACTCGTTGANNAAAGTGACGNNANNGAAGTAAACGTCGCCGCCACCACACACGTAGTCAACCACGCCGTGGNTTTCGCCATCCTCAAAGTAGAAATATGAGTTGGCGTTGTTGCTGTAGTAAGTGTCCTGATAAGACTCGAGGCTCACGTTCTTGCAGATGGTCTTATTACCCTTGTCCTGAAGAGTCACGGCGCGACCTGCGGCAGCCTTGCCGTCGAAAGGCATCGCATTGCGCAGGGTGAGATCCTGGAGATAGAGATTTTCGGCACGGTTCAAAAGAGTGGCAGTCACGCCGATACCCTCGGCTTCGAGCGGCGGATAGTTCAAAATCACGGTACCCTTGGTCGACTCGCCGATGATAGAGATGTTCTTTCCTGACACAGCGGTCAAAGTGACGGTTCCGAGGTCATAGGTTCCGTCGGGCAAGAAAATCTTGGCGCCATCCTGAGAAGCGGCGGCATTCAATGCGAGAAGGAAGCTGGAAACGTCGCCGGCGGGAATTTCATAGTAGCCGGCAGCCTCGTTGTACTTAACGAATTCAANCNCGTTAGCGACAGTCANGTTGTNGGTATAAGNGCCTTCGGGGANAGTGATGGTAAGCCATCCGGNCNCTCCGNCATATTGGAAAGTCTGCTCTTCGCCGTCGCTTGCCGCCTTAACGGGGAACTCGGCAACAGTCTTGCCTGATTCATCGGTAACAATAGCAGTAGACTCGGCTGAGTAAGCGCAGCAACCCACGCTCACGTAGCACTTGCTTGAAACATTCAACTTGATAGTTCCACCCTTGCCGATCAACCATCCGTGAGTGTTATAATATTTTCCGTCTATTTCGATAGCCTCGTGATCCTCAAGATAGAAATAAGTCTTTGTGAGGTCGTAAATGAAGCGGGATGTAGATGTGGGCTCTTCGATCTTCGTAGCGCGAGCGTAGAGCTGAGTGTCATTCTGGATTGAGGTTCCTTCAGCAACCTTTTCAGCGGTCAACTTGGTCGATGCGAACCATCCGCGGAAAGCCTGTCCTTCAGGAACAGTCACGTCGTCTACGGTATATTTATATGTGAGAGGCTGTCCGCCGGGAACCACTTCCTCACCGATAAGCTTACCGTCGGTGTTGTAATAAGAAACAGTCACGTCGGGAATCAAATCGCAAGCCTCAACCGCAAGCGACGGGCAATAAGAGGGAATGCTTATCGTGAGCACTGCCGCATCGTCGCTATTGTAGGTCCATTCGGTGATTGAGCCACACTTATCGTTGTAGGACAAAGAAGCAAGTTCCTTGTCGCCGTTCTTGATTGTCGCTTTCTCGCCGGCAAATTGACAGTTGCCGATAGAAATCTTAACGGCGCCGTCGACAGGAACAGTCGCTACAGTGCTAACATAACCGTGGTCATTATGATACTTGCCTGTGACAGTCACGCCTTCGGGAAGCACTCCGTCGGCAGGAACCTCTACAGTATAAGGATCGGTAGTGAAGTTGATCTTGAAGTCGGTGAAATGACGTTCTTTCGGAACATACGGATTGATAGTGATTCCGTAAAGGCGGAAACCTTTACCGCATGACATATTAAGCACGACATCGCCATCCTCCTTTACACGAGTAGACACTTTCGAATCATCACACTGCTTGGAGATATTTGACGGCATGACAATTTCCTCTTTCGAAAGATTATCGGATTTAACCGTCGCATCCCCACCGGCACCGGAAAAGTCTAAGATAATCTCATCATTTTTGCCACAGCCGGGAATGCGAACCGTCATGGACCCATTCTGGAAACCATAGTTAGCTGTAATTCCATAAACAGCGCCTGAGCCAACAGTGAAATAGATTCCGTCAAGACCGGTCAACGCGCCACCGTTGTTAGAGGGCAATTCCTGGTTCGAGAGAGCTTTCGCTAAAGAATATCGTCCTTTAGATCCGGCGCTCCAATAGTCACAATCAGTCACCTCATTGGCGTGGTCGCCACCCTTGGTGAAGTCCCAGGAGCGCACTGTGGTGATGTGTTCGCTCGCAGCGTCGTCAGCCCAAGCCGACACGCCCGAAAGGAGCGCAGCCATCAGCAAGAGCGTACTCTTGAAAATTTTTCGCATAATTAATTTTTTAGATTTATGGTTAGTAATTTGTATGGTTAAATTTAAAGCACTGATTTTTCAGACATTAGATTTCATCGCTGCAAATATACGAAAAAAGGATAATCCTTGCGCAATAATCCTTAAAATATATTCAATCGCAGCAAAATAAAGAAGGGGGCTGCCCTTCATCGAACAGCCCCCTGAGTAGATCGTCGTCAGTCAATCAACGGCATCCCCTATTTCTTTTCTTCGGGATCCATGACAAACACTCGGTAGTTGTTCTGCTTCAAAAGTTCGCCCATGAAACGGGTGATGTCGTCGGCTGTAATAGCGTTGATTTCGTCGATAGCGTTCAAGAACCCGTCGACCGGAGTCACCTGATAGCCTTTCATCGCTCCAAGCCAGCTGCCGTTCTCCTTGAGATTGCGTGTGGCGTTCTTCACCATGAACTCCTTAACCTTATTGAGCTCCTCAGNCTTGATCTNGCTTGCCNTCGAGTCAAACTCATCGGCTACTATCGNAAGCACCTNGTCTCTCATCTCGGGCTTCATTGGGAACACGGTCTGGAACATGACGGGAGTCTCGCCCACGCGCGACATCGATCCGTTAGCCGAGATAGAATAAGTGGCGCCCTCATCCTCGCGCACCTTTTCAAGCAGGCGGGCTGTCAAAATCTGTCCCGCCATCGATGCGATCTTGGCATTAGCCGAGGTGTAAGGCATGTCGCCGAGAAGGAATATGCCGGCGTAGGTCTGAGGCACGTCCATCGCCGTCGTGGTTTTCTCCGTAGCGGCTCCGAGAATCAGCCCGAGCTCCTTGTTATATTCAATCGCGCGGGACGCTGTTTTTCCGGCGGGAAGAGTGGCGATGTATTGCTCTACAAGCGGACGCAAGGAATCCACTTCAAACTTGCCCACGAAATAGAACGTATAGTCAGCCGCATTGGCGAGCTGCGCATGGATCACGTCAAGTATTCTGCCGCGGTCGGCTTTCTCAACCGTTTCCACATCAACCGGGTAGAAGCGGGGCGACTTGTAGAGGAACTCCCTGAGCTTCTTGGAGAATACGAACTGAGGATTGGTCTCCTGATTACGGAGAATGCCGGCATAGGTGCCACGAGCCGACTCATAATCCTCTTCGGTGATGGCGAAATCGGTGAATGTCATATAGATGAGCTCCATCAATGTGGGCAGGTCCTTGGTCACAGCCGAGCCGGTTACATCGCGCACGTAGGAATCAAGGCTGATGTCGACCGACGCTTGCTTGCCTGAAAGATACTTCTGGAGATCGGTAGAGGTGTAGGAGCCAAGCCCCGACTGGCTCATAGCGTAGGGCAGATAACGCAAANCCANNTNATACTCAGGACCATATTCCGAANTNCCNCCGATANCCCTTGCAGCGNANNGCNCCTCGTNTTCCTTGAAATCGGTGGGCTTAACCACCACCTTAGCGCCGTTGGACAGCGTCCACACCTCGGCGTCATAGCGGTCGTCGCGAGCGGTCGCCACAATCTTGCCCGGAGCGGGGAGCGCCTCGATAAGCGGCTCAGCCTTCACCTCGTCCACATACCCCTCGATAGTTTCAGCCTCGACGCGCTTCATAGCCTCGGCAAGCTGAGCGGAGTCGGGAACGATGGTTTCAGCATTGTCGGGGAACATTCCGAGCACAACGATGTTGCTGTCGCCCACCAGCTCGCCCATCGCCATATTGAGCGCCTCGACAGGTATCGAATTAGCCACCATCGACATTATCTGGTATTCATTTTCGATGCCGGGGATGGGCTCATTGTCAAGGAAGTTGTCTACATACTCCTTCACCAGTGAGGTCGACGACGTGGTCGCGCGGTTATTGTAAGCCTTTTCAAGGCGTGAAAGATATTCCTGACGGGCGCGGTTATATTCGGAAGCTGTGAAACCTCCGCGTTTAGCTCTGAGCGCCTCGCGGTAAATCGATTCAAACACGGGCATGATGTCATGTCCCTTAGGCACACCCAACACTTCAAAAGCCTCTTTCGTTTTGGAGAGGAGGTAGTCACCATAATCGCTCTGAGCCGCAGCGAAAGGAGCGTCGGGCTTCGACGACATCTCCTGGAAGCGATTGTTGAGCATCGACACGATCATCGACACGGCATAGTTCTGCACCATATAGTCAAGCGTGGTTTTAGCCGAGTCGGGAGTGGCGTCCTGCTTGAAAAGGATGTTGATCATCGCATTGGGCATCTCCTTGTCCTTGCCGATGGCGAATATTGTTTCAGCATTGTCAGCCACGGGATAATATTCACGCTTGGCGGCTCCTTCGGGCATCTCGATGTCGGAGAACATCGCCTTTATCTTGTTTTCAATAACATCCACGTCGATGTCGCCCACCACAATTATAGCCTGAAGATCGGGGCGATACCACTTCTCATAGTAGTCGCGCAGATCCTGATAGGGGAAGTTGTCCACGATTTCCATCGTTCCGATGGGCATACGGTAGGCGTATTTGTCGCCGGGATAGAGCACAGGGAGAAGCTGCTCGATGATGCGCTGCGAACCCACGTTGCGGCTGCGCCACTCCTCATGGATCACTCCGCGCTCCTTGTCGATCTCCTCGTCTTCGAGAAGCAGCTCGTTAGCCCAGTCGTGAAGAATGAGCAGGCAGCTGTCGGTCACAGCCTCTCTCGCCACCGGCACCTGGCTGATGTTGTAAACAGTCTCGTCAATGGAGGTGTAGGCGTTAAGATTCTGACCGAACTTCACGCCGATCGATTCGAGCCACGAAATAAGGCTGTTGCCGGGGAAATTCTTCGTTCCGTTGAAACACATGTGCTCAAGGAAGTGAGCCAGTCCGCGCTGGTTGTCCTCCTCCTGGATGGAGCCTACCTTCTGGGCTATGTAGAAATCGGCAAGTCCTTTCGGATATTCATTGTGACGTATATAATAGGTAAGTCCGTTGTCGAGCTTGCCAATTCTCACATTGCCGTCAACAGGTATAGGCGGCATCTGCTGTGCCGACGCTACCGGAATCCACAGCAAAATGGCGAAGAGCATCGCCAAAAATCGATTAGCGTATTTTTTCATTTTATAATGATATTGATGGTTTTCAATCTTATTAGACTCACAAAGGTACAAAAAAGTTGCCTGCAACTCAAAAAATTATACACGGATGCCGGTGGGTCCATCCCTGCGTGCCGTTGCGCAGCTGCAGCGTGACGATGCCGGTCACTCTCGCCGCCCGGTTTCTCACATCGTTTATTATATCGGAAAGCGAAGATATTCCGCTTAACCGGTAAGACCCTATCTGCCTGCCATGCTGAATCAATGTGGCGAAAATTACGTCAGAAGAATGTATCGTTCCCATAAATCTTTTATTTTAAAAGTTTTATGCAAAAGTATAAACCCCGGTGGGCAACAATCGCGCCCACCGGGGTTAAAGAACGATAATACGTTTTTCTTTTCTATTTCTTCAACATCGATTCGATTTTCTCCAAATCGGCTCTCAGTTTAGGCTCAAGCGACAGGCGCTCCTCAATATTGCGGCAAGCGTGGAGCACGGTGGCATGGGTGCGCGACAGGCGGGTGCCTATAGCAGTGACCGGCATCTTGGCGTCGCGGCGCGCAAGGAACATCACCATCTGCCGGGCATCGGAAATTTCGCGCTTGCGGCTCTTTGCGAAAATAGCGTCAGGATCAACATCATAGTAATCGCTCACGCTTTGAGCTATCATTTCGAAATTGATGACTTTCTTGTGGAGCTTCACCGCATTTCCAAGCACCCTCTGAGCCAGTTCGATGGAGATTTCACAGTTAAGGATAGCGGCATGGGTGACAAGCGACACCATGATTCCTTCAAGCTCGCGGATACTGTCGGCAACATTCGACGCTATATAGTCGAGAACTTCGGCAGGAACCTCAAGACCCTCCTGAGCTGCTTTTCGAGCCAACACGGCGCGGCGAAGGTCGAAATCGGGCTTCTCCAATTCGCATGTCATGCCGCATTTGAATCGCGACAACAGGCGCTCGTGCATGTCCTTCATCATCGACGGCGCGCAATCGCTCGACATGATTATCTGCCGCTGGTTAAGGAAGAGATGGTTGAAAATGTGGAAAAACGCCGTCTGAGTCGCAGGTTTGTGCATCAAGTCCTGAATATCGTCGATAATCAGCACGTCGATCGACTGGTAGAAATTGATGAACTCATTCACCCGGCTCGGCTTTGCAGTGGCGGCGGCAGTGTACTGGCTTTCAAAAAGACGAGCCGACAGGTAAAGGACACGAGCCTTGGGATCGCGCTCCTTGATGCCGATGCCGATAGCCTGAATCAAGTGGGTCTTTCCCACTCCGGTAGGACCGAAAAGGAAAAGCGGGTTGAATGTCTTGCAATTAGGGTCGGAAGCGATAGCCTCGCCGATAGAACGGGCTATTTTGTTGGAATTGCCGGGGCAATAATTCTTAAACGTGTTCTTCGGATTAAGGTGAGAATCCAGTTCGTCGACCGGATGATTCTGAGCGAAAGGATTGCCGCCAACAGGTTTGATCGCAGTAGTAGGCTCAGAGCTGGCTATAGTCATCGACGAGTCGGGATCCGATCCGATCACATTGAATTTATAGAAAAGCTGCACCCCGTTCCCATACACACGGCAAAGCGTGCGCTTCAATAGCGGAAAATAACGCTCCTCAAGCTGCTCGACAAAGAAATTCGTAGGCACGCCAAGCCACAGCTCCTTACCGTCGAAGCTGATCGGAATGATTGGCTCAAACCATGAATTATACTGTTCGATGGACAAATTGTCTTTAAAAATTTTCAGACAATTCTCCCATAGCTGTTGATGATTCGGGTTCATAAATCAATTAGGGATTTAGCTTTATATGCAATGCAAATTTCTCCAACTTTTTTTTCAAAAACAATCAAAAAAAAATTTGGAAATTATGATTTTTCCATAACCTACCTAACACACAGGCGCTTACACNCCGCCCTCATTTTCTCCCGAAAAAGCATGGATGAAAAACAATCACCGCTTTAATTATCAGCACATTATCAAAGCATCACCTTAGCAATGCAATAATGGCGTTTCTTCGTGAAACGCCATTATTTTCTATATTTTCCAATATCCGCCTCCGTGGAACATTTAGACCGAAAAGTTATCAACTATTTAGAATAATTCCAAATAGCTTCTTTCTGTCAGAACACCTTGATTGAGGGTATATATTTCTTGGGATTCTTCTTCAACTCGATCATTATCGAATCAAGACCGCCGGCAACTCCGTTCACGTGGTCGTAAAGCTGACGGTCATTAAGCAACAAGCCGATGGTATTGTCGGGACGATTCATCTTGGCGGTCACCTCGTCGACATTTGCCGTGATGGAATTCACGTTGTCGACAGTTTGCCGCAAGGGGAGCTCCTTAAGCTCTTTCGACATCACAGCCAGGTCGCAAGTGATGGAATCGAGATTGACAGCGACACCGTTTACCGTTTTCATCGTCGCCGGCATCGTGGCAAGAGTGCGGTTAAGATATTGGGTGGTCGCCTCAAGATTGGCGGTGATTGCGTCAAGACGCTTCACAGACGTGAGCAGAGCGCTGTCGCTCACAAGACGGTTCACCGACGAAAGGAGCGAATCGACCTTCGGCAGGATAGACTCGGCGGCGGGAGCAAGCGTCGACGAGACGCTTTCGAGCATCGACGGCGCCGTCTCCCCTATCAACTTGTCGCCCACCGCATGATGAGTGGCAGCATCAGAGAACTGGAGGATAACGGTAGCGGTTCCAAGCAGCCCCGATTCAATAATCGCCTTGCTTCCGGCAGGAACTTTGAGATTTTTGTCAAGCGACATTTCGACAAGCACGTGCCCGGGATTGTCATATTCATACGCCACATCCCTCACTTCGCCCACTTTAAAGCCGTTGAGAGTCACCGGCGCCGAAACGGATAGACCCGCCACGTTAGTGTAGGAAGCGTAGTAGTAATTAGACGCCTTAAAGATATTGATGCCTTTAAGATAGTTGATTCCAAAAATCAGCAACACTCCTGCAGCCAGCACGGAGAGCCCGATAATCATTTCTTTTGAATATTTCATCGCTTATAGTGTTTTCTTGTTCTATTTTATTCTCACCCCGTCGCGAGTCTCTATTATGAAGGCTCCCGAATGGATTTTTCTTATTTTCCTAAGTTCCGCCTGAGCTGCGTTGCGGGAATCATAATTACCCACAGTGTACTTGTAAACGCCTCCATCTTTATAAGAGTCCACATCCTTTAGCCCTTTAAATTCCGACGCGCCGGCTTTAAGACGACGGTCGGTCGTCAGGAACTGGATCTTGTAGACGATATCAGATTTAGACTTCGCAACCTTATCAGGCTTGACCTCAGCCGCTTGACCTCAGCCGGTTTGTTATCGCTGTCGTCACACTCCTCGCGAGGCTCCTCGGGCTCGTCGACCACCGCAGGAGCTACCGAACCGGGCTTGCCCGACGCATGGTCATAGGCTACTTTATAGGAATTAAACGCCGAGAAGATGGCTTTGGCAAACTTGTTCTGACCGTCGGCTGACGCAAGAAACCGCTCCGCATCGGGATTGCAAATGAAGTCCAGCTCAATCAGCACCGCCGGCATACTCGTGCGCGCAAGCACAAGAAATCCTGCCTGACGGACACCGTTGTTCTTCCTGCCGGCTACCCTCGTCATCTCCTTCTGCACTTTCCCGGCGAAATCTATGCTCTGGTCAAGATGCTTGTTTTGGCTCAGTTCGAAAATGATATAGGACTCGGTGGAATTGGGATCGAACCCGGAATAACGCTCAGAATAGTCGTTCTCAAGCATGATAACCGAGTTCTCACGCTTAGCCACGGCAAGGTTGGCGGCGCTTTTATGAAGTCCGAGGGTGTAGGTGGCGGCACCGTTGATTCGAGTGCGGTTAGGATTTTTCTTATCCACCGAATTGGTGTGAATCGAAATAAACAGGTCGGCATTCGCCTTATTGGCAATATCGGCGCGTTNCTGAAGCTCCTNGAAATAATCACCGTCGCGGGTATAAATCAATTTCACGTCCTTGTGGGCTTTCTTAATGAGATTGCCAAGTTTGAGAGCCACCCCGAGGTTTATGCTCTTCTCATTGGTTATCGCCCCTATCGCTCCGTAGTCNTGCCCGCCATGCCCGGCGTCTATGACGACAACGAAGTCCTTGCCCGACATCATGAAGCCGGAAAAGACCACAAATAACGACAGCAGAGCGACACGAAGATTTTTNCCCATCATGGAGTGATTAATTACCGCAAAATTAGCAAATTTTGCCAAAACANTCACGATTTTTCACANGATTATTGCTACCTTTGAATCCAAAAGAGCCTTTATAAATGTTATTATTGGAGATTTAGACCACGTTTTGCCTCATGAAAGGAGCCTTTGCATCGTTTATCGCCCCACTGCTCATCCTATCGGGATGCACGGAAAAGAAGCCTGTCGAAAAGGCTGCTATCGAGCGATTTGACATAGAAGTATTCGATTATCCGAGCCTGGATTCAGCGCGTCGCGCCGACTTCAGGACTCACTATAACGACGCAATCATGTTTGCGCTCAAAGGCGACACCACCGACATCGACNGAGCGCTCGTCGAATATGCGTCGAGCAAAGCGGTAAAAATGTTTGAACCCGACATTATCGCGAGGCTATCCATGACCGACTCCCTTGAAACGGCGTTAGGCAGCGTAAAGGCGAGGCTCGCCGANCGTCTTCCTTCAACGCAATGGAGAAAACTCTATGGAGTCATCTCCACCTACAACCAGTCGGTCATTCTCGCCGACAGCTCATTGCTCATAGGGTTAAACCACTATCTTGGGAGCGACTATCCCGCCTATAGCTATTTTGAGCCCTATCAACGTGCCGTGAAAACCCCGAGCCACCTCCCCTACGATGTCGCAGAAGCCATAATCGCCAACAGGTTCCCCTACAAGCAAGTCGAAGAAGCCACATTGCTCAACCGCATGCTCTATGAAGGCGCGCTACTTGCCGCTGTAAACGGCACGGTAGCCGACAGCGACCCTGCTGAAAGCATGGGATATAGCGAAGATGAATGGAAATGGCTGTCAGAAAACGAGAAAAACGCATGGTCGGCGCTTATCGACCGGGANTTNCNGTNTTCAATCGACCCGACAACGACCGACCGCATGGTGCGTCCCGCGCCGGCGACTTCGTTGATTCATCCCGACGCTCCCGGCAGAGCCGGCAGATACATAGGCTATCGAATAGTAAAAGCCTATTTGAAGCGCCATCCCGAAAAAAGCTTGGAATGGCTGCTATCGCCTGAGTTCTATAATTCGCCGACAGCGCTTGTCGAGTCGCAATATATGCCCTGATCAGTCTTGCATCAATTCAATATCATAGAATTGACCGCGCATGGAAGCGCCTCCGAAACATGGTAGCATCGAGCGAATTGCCTTATAAACTCGATCGCGCGCTTGCTCGGCTGAGGAATCTGAGTTTTAGCCGATTTTCGGTTATCAACATGAGAAGGAGTAGAATTTTCATCCATAGGCAGTGGAAATTTGAGTTTATCAATACATTATTACAAACGCAACTGCCGCCATGTTTATTATAGGAGATGGAGGAAAATAGGCAAACAAAAACAAACAAATCGAAATAGTTGTTACAAAGCCTCCACACAACTCTAAAACCGCCCGTTTATTGCGCCAAAATAGCTAAACTAAGTTAATTCATTTTGGTATTAAATTTTAAGTTTATATCTTTGCATCCGATTAATTAAATAGCATTTTCTAACTTAAATCTTACAGCCTATCGCATTGACATTACTCTAAACAATAATAAAAACAGTAATGCATACAATGAAAACGCTCACCGACGAGCAGTTAGTGAGAATGTATATAGACGGGAACAACGCAGCTTTTGACACATTGCTGCAACGTCATCAGGCAAAGCTCTACTCCTACATTCTGAAAATAGTGAAAAACGAGGAGATCGCCAATGACATTTTCCAAGAAACATTTATCAAGATAATCACTACCCTCAAGCAGGGTAAGTATACCGAAAACGGCAAGTTCGGAGCTTGGCTCACGCGCATTGCCCATAACCTCATCATCGACTTCTATCGCCAGGAGAAGTCAGAGAACAACGTATCGACCGACGACGAGACCACCAATCTCCTGAACCGCCGCGACCTTTGCGAGGAAAACGTCGAAGACCTCATGATCAACGACCAGATAAGGGCTGACGTGAGAAAGATAATCGACGCTCTCCCTGAACCGCAACGCGAAGTGGTCATGATGCGCTATTACAGCGACATGAGCTTCAAGGAGATCGCCGACACTACCGGAGTAAGCATAAACACCGCTTTGGGGCGCATGAGATATGCCCTCATGAATATGAGACGAATAGCTGAAGAGAACAATATTGTGCTCTCCGCCTAATCTGTCGCCGCGCTTTGGTGTAGAAGCGCCTCGTTAATCGCATTTTCGATAAACTCTTTAGGCTGAACGCCCATCATACCCCTGATGGGCGTTCCGTCGTTAGGGAAAAGCACCACGAGGGGGATGGAGGAGATGCCAAGATCGCGGGCAAGCTGCTGGTTATTGTCAATATTCATCTTATAGAAGTTCACCTTGCCAGCATATTTTTCAGCGAGTTCGTCGATAACAGGCGACAACCTGAGACACGGTCTGCACCACGGAGCCCAAAAATCGACTACTGCCGGAAGGGGCATTGCCTTAGCTACTGAATCGGAACGGTAATCATATATCTGCTCCACAA
>WFLX010378089.1_pt1 | contig 17232 bp, 12 predicted proteins | sample 4967041 | NCBI WGS metagenome assembly WFLX01 (sample SAMN12857096, study PRJNA449069) | gut metagenome | isolation source: stool from male and female vole | host: Microtus ochrogaster | place: USA:Florida | collected 2017 | reverse complement strand
CATTGTTCTCGATGATCGCCGTTTCGGTCGTTGCGGCATGGTTTTTGCTCATGCCGCAGGAGTTTCGGTATTTCGGCGATAGCGTACAAGCCGCTGCCTTATTTACATCGAACATTCTGTTCCGAAGCGAGAGCGGCTATTTCGATCTCTCCTCAGAGATGAAGCCATTGCTTCATACCTGGTCTCTGTCTGTGGAAGAGCAGTTTTACCTGATTTTTCCCGTCGCGGTTTTTCTAGCCTTCAAATTTGCACGTGGGCACATTCGCGCAATCGTGTTGGCGGTTGCGCTCTTGTCCTTCGGGGCAAGCACTTGGGGGATTGTGCACTCGCCGGAAAAAGCATTCTACTTGCTGCATTTTCGCGTTTGGGAGTTGCTGATCGGAGTCCTTGTTGCCATTGCGCCGATCTCGGCTTATGGGCACCGCGGCTCACAGGCATTGGCGGCACTCGGACTTCTGGTAGTTCTCCTGGCCGTTTTCCTCTATTCTCCTGATATGCCCTTTCCCGGTATTTATGCCGCAGTGCCCTGCCTCGGTACGGCCCTTGTGATCCACGCACACTGTCGAGGCGGAGCGATAGGGCGCTTACTGGGTAATCCCGTTTCGGTCTTCATCGGACGCATCTCATACTCTCTCTACCTCTGGCATTGGCCCATAATCGTGTACTTGCGCTATGGCCTTGGTCACGAACTGACAACCGGATGGGCGCTGACCGCCGTGGCAATGTCCTTCGCGCTCGCCTACATTTCATGGAGGTTGGTCGAGCAGCCCGCGCGGTATGGCGTGCTGGCATCCTCGCGTGTCGCGATCGTCGGCGTGAGTAGCGCTGCTATTTCATTTGCGGTCGCCTTCGGTTTCATTGTCAATGATTTGGAAGGCATTCCCCAAAGGTTGCCCGAAAAGGCCCGAACGCTTTACCAAGCCACCTATGATGAGAGCCCCTTCTCCTCTAAGCGGTGTTTCACTGATTCAAATGGAGAAGGTCTGACACCGGTTCAGATAAGGAGAGGGAAGATCTGTCGGGTCGGAGTCGAGACTGCAGGCGAGCCGCGGTTTCTCGTGTGGGGAGATTCTCATGCCGCTGCGATCGCTCCTGCGATAGATCTTGCCGCTCGCCAATTGGGTATATCGGGCATGTTCGTTGGGCGTGGATCGTGCCCGCCCTTGCCAGATACGGATTTCGCTCCTCCGGGGGCGGTCAAGAGATGCGTCGATCACAATTCCGCAGTGATGTCGCTAATCGAGAAGAGAAAGTTCGCCTTTGTTTTCATGGTGGGCTATTGGCCCAAGTACGTCCACCGAGAAGAGCTTCCGGGTCAGGGCATCTTCTTTGACCCTGGCGTCGCACCCTCCCGGACCGATTGGTCTATTCCGGTCAGGAAGGGACTTGATGCGACTTTGACCAAGCTCGCTGGGCAGGGATCGAAGGCGATTCTGGTGATGGATGTACCGGAGATGGGATTCGACGTTCCCGAGGCCCTCGCACGAGCGGCCGCGTCTGGACGCTCGCTCGATATAGCTCCTTCTGTTGAATACACCAACAGGCGCCAAGCCTTGGCCCGGCGGGTCTTGGCGGATGCGGCCAAGTTGAGCGGAGCCTTGGTTGTCGATCCGATGAGCGAAATCTGCGACGCCTCCAGGTGTCATGTTATGCGAAAAGGCACCGTTCTTTATAAGGACGGAGATCACCTGTCGGCGAAAGGTGCGGAAAGTCTCTCAGCACTCTTCCGACCCGTGCTGAGCATGATGCGAGATAGCGTCCAGGCTGCGAGTCGCTGAGCGGGCGGCGGCCGGTACTCGTCCACACGTGAGACAGTTCTCCGTCCAAGAATATTGCGCCGCGTTCAATCTTATACTTCGTATATTGTAAATCCGAATTGCCACTGACAAGCGCCGCTGTTAATCTCCGGTCAAGGTGTAGTCACCGGGGGGCGGAAGTTTGCATTTCGAAGATGACGGATTGCGGGTCGCGACCCTTGAGTTTCTGGTGAAAGTCCTTGCAACACAACGGCTCAGGGACGATCCCGATGCGGACCTCAAGCAGGGCGTACTCAGCGCATTTGAACGTATACCGCTGCAATTCGTCTGCAGTGAAGTGGAACGGGCCGAGATCAGAGCAAAGATGCATGCCGAGGCAAATGCAATTCTGAACTGGGCGGTGGAGGGGCGGACGACCACGATCTCGCCGATTGCGGTTAGGCCGCTATCTGCCTCGCATTACCGCCAATGGCGATAGTTCGGAACGCGCGCGCCGCTGTGATTGACCGCTCGCCGTCGAACGGGGGACCGCCTATAGCGGCTGTTCAGCCATAGCGCGTTTCAGGAAAAGACCGTATTTCTCCGCGCCCGTTGATGCCGGATGTCCCTGCGATACGCCACCGCTCAGCACCGCGGCTGCCGCGGCATCGAGGTCCGTGTGCGGATGCACAAGCGTTATCAGAGGAGAGTATCGTTCAAGCCATTGATTCTTGTGGGTCTTAACATCGAACAGGAGAGAAGGAACGTTACAGAGGAGACTGAAGATCGCCATATGATATCGGCCACCAATGTGAAGTCGGCAAGTTGAAATTGTCTCGGCAGCACGTTCAATGCTTGCTGTCTCAGCAAAGATGCCGCCACGGTCGATGATCTCTGCCTCATATGGAGAGAATCGTTCAACTGCATGCGTAAGAACAACAGGCCGAAGCTTCCACGCCTCGCAAATCTTCAGTGCAGCTTTTAGAATTTCGACGTCTTCTTCGGCATTGTTTCTGGCGCCCGTGGTTATCAGGCAACCATCGCGATCCGCGACGGGCGCCGGCGATATCCGAAGAAATGCAGCATCCGCCAGAAATTCGATCCCGTAATACTCCGCCGAGATTTCGTCGCGTGCGGCCACATGGCCGAGTTCGCGAAAGAGTCCTTTGAGATAGTCCGATCGTTCGCCTTCGTAGATTGGTATCGTTCCGTTCAATACAGCAAATGGCTTCCCTAGCTTCCTGGCGGTAAGAATAGGAGTGAAGAAGGTTGCAAGCCCTTCTGCCGTTGTCCTGTGGTCCAACGATCCCTCTGGCTGAAGGATCACGAAATCGGCGGCCGTTATATGGTCAACAGCGTCTTCGCCATATGCAGTGGAAAGTCGGGTCTCAATGTCCGAGAGTTCATATCCTCCAGCGGATGTGGAGTTCGGGAACTCCTTTCTGAAGGCTGCGAAGTTGAAACCGATGGACGTAATCTCAGCCGCGGGGAACGCATCTAGAATTTGTTGCTTGAGACCCTGGCTGGTCAGCCTGCATCCGATATTGATCCTGAAGTCTGTATCGTTGAACAGAGCAATCTTGATTCTCGAGCCAGACACTTCTTGCTGTCGGCAGGAGCTTGCGAGCTCGTCAACGAAGCTCTCGTAATGCCGCCAAAAGCCGGATGGATCGCCTGTCGATATATGCTCCCGGCAAATCGTGCGGGCGTCCGAGTACCTTTTGTCTGCCACGAGAAATCCTACAGCGCGCCTCGCTCTGGAAACGTCTGCCCCGCGTCCTGTAGCCGCCAGCACCAAGTGCCTTGCAGCTCTGTCAGGATTCGAATTCCTCAGTTTTTTAGCGAGCCGCCAATGTATGGCGGACTTTATCCCCTCGAACAAATTCTCGTGCTTTCGATCAGGTTCAGGATAATGGCTCCTGTATAAGTGCACAAATTTCAGTCTGACATCAAGAAATTGCGGAAGGGCCTCTGAAGTCTCGCTCACACGAAGCGGAAGCCTCGCCCGCACGGAAAACATTGAAAAGGAAGTCATGGCAGAGCGGGTGGCTTCCGACCTCGTTAGCACTGAAAGCCTGTGAAGTTGCAGAAGGGAGGCGGCTGGTCAAAGTGGTCACAAGGCACTATAGAGACCCGGGGACGGCGCCAGTACACGGGCACGCATGCGTGATTGCGGGGACGGGACTATTTGAACGTCAAGGATCGAAAAGAGCGCGAAGTTGATACCGAAACGATCACTGGGATCCTAAGGCGCGTCATTGCCGAAAACGGCCGCGACCATATCCGCGGATATGCCTTTGCCATTGCCTGCCTGATGGTCGTGGCTGCAACGACGGCTTTCACGGCGTGGGTCAGTGAAACTGTGGTCAATGAAGCCTTCGCCAACAAGCGCGGCGACGTCGTTCTATTCGTCTGCTTCTCGATATTTGCTGCCTTTGTGCTGAGAGGCCTGGCGACTTATGGGCAAGCCGTGGCTTTATCAAAAATTGGCAACAGCATCGTCGCAAGCTATAAGCGCCGGCTTTATACGCATCTGATGGCGTTGAGCATTGGCTTTTTCCAGGAAAAGCGCTCCGCGCACCTCACCGCCAAGATTAACCAGAACATCTCCGGCATCCGCGACGTGCTCAACATGACAGTTACGTCGGTCGCCCGCGATGTCCTGACTCTGGTCGGTCTTGTCGGCGTGATGATAAGCAAGGACTGGCTGCTCTCGCTTATCACCTTCTTGGGAGCGCCTCCGTTGCTCCTGGGGCTTCGGTACATTTCGAGGCGGCTGCGTCTGGCGACGCGCGAAGCGGTCGAGGCCAACAGCCGCGTGCTAGGCGCGATGCAGGAAACCATCCAGGGCATTTCCATTGTCAAAGCCTTCACGATGGAAGACGAGTTGGGCCGCAAGGTCGAAGGGATCATAAAGGGCGCGGAGAACCGCGCCAACCGCATCGCGCGCTTGAGCGAACGGACGGCGCCCTTGACGGAGACCTTTGCGGGCCTGGCGATTTCGGGCGTGCTTGCCTATGCGGCCTTCCGCACCATCTACAGCAACGTGGCCCCGGGTGCCTTGTTCGCCTTTGTAACGGCGCTTCTCCTGGCATACGACCCGGTGCGACGCTTGGCTCGCCTGCAGGTGTCCCTAGAGCGCGCTGCCGTTAACGCCCGCATGCTTTACGAAATTCTAGACACTGTCCCGCATCAACGGGACCTGCCCGGTGCGAGTCGACTGGCCATCACCGAAGCGACCGTCGAGTTTCGCCACGTGCGGTTCTCATATGGCGATGGCGAGGAGGTGCTTAAGGGAGTTAGTTTCCTGGCGGAAGGTGGCAAGACCACCGCGCTTGTTGGCCCTTCTGGAGCCGGCAAATCGACGATCATCAGCCTCATTCCACGCTTCTACGATCCACAAACGGGTGTGATCCTGATCGACGGGCAAGACATAGCCGCTGTTACCAAGCAGTCTCTGCGCAACGGGCTCGCCTATGTCTCACAACAAGCTTACCTCTTTGAAGGTTCTATCCGCGATAACATCCGCTACGGCCGGCCCGAAGCGACGGACGCGCAAGTAGAGGAAGCGGCCCGGCTTGCCTATGCGCATGATTTCATACTCGCGCAGCCACAGGGGTACGATACACCTGTGGGGGAACAGGGTATGACGCTATCCGGCGGCCAGCGCCAGCGTCTCTCGATCGCGCGAGCGCTCGTCCGCAACGCGCCCATTCTGCTTTTGGACGAGGCTACCTCGGCTCTTGATACGGAATCGGAAGCAGCTGTCCAGAAGGCACTAGATCAAGCGATGAGCGGCCGCACCGTCATTGTGATCGCTCACCGGCTTTCCACGGTCGTTAATGCCGACAAGATCGTCGTGATGAACGAGGGGCTGGTCGTCGAGGAGGGGACGCACGAGGAACTCGCGCGCCGCCCGGACGGCGTCTACGCTCGCCTCCACAACATCCAAGGTGGCTTTTTGGAATTGACTGCAGGAGCCGATGCCACTTAGCTGGTGCTCGAGGCCCTACAGGCGAGCAAGGTGGATGAGCAACTGACACAGTCGGCAAATCCGCCTGGGTCAGCCCGCTTCCTCATTGCGCATCGTCCTTAGGAATCAGCTTGATCGTCGAGTGTTGATCTTGAATGGGGTGGGGCTGCGCACGGGAGTGAAGGTGCAGCGCGGAAAACCCTTGATCCCACCCGCCGGGACTTGCTGGAGCCGAGATCGTGCATAGGATTCAGATACGGGAGGCATCTCGTAAGTTTGCTGCTGTCTTCGCCTTCGGTGACAGGCGGTTTCGACCTTTCCGGCTGAGGAGTGGCCAGGCAGTGATTATATCCCATCGCCATAAGTTCATTTTCATCCACGTACCGAAAACCGCCGGCAGCACGGTTTCTGCCTATCTTGCTCGCGAATTCGGACCATGGGATCTGCAACTTGGGTCCTGGAAGGATGCACTCGGGAATGGAGCCAAAGCCAATCGGCTGGCGCTGATTGCTATGTTCTGTCACCTGTCTCCACTTAAGATCGCTCAAACCCTCATCCGCAACCACAGTGTCGATTCCTTGGCCGGTCTCGCTCTCAGCCGGCGTTTTGCAGGCAGGCTCGCGGATCATTCGAGCGCAAGCGAAATCGAAGCCTTCGATCCCTCTGCCTGGAAACATTATTTCAAATTTTGCTTCGTGCGAAACCCGTTCGAGAGGGCTGTTTCTCTTTACAATTGGCACTACAGGAAGGCCGATACCCGGCCGAGCTTCTCGCAAATGCTCTGCCTGATCGAAGCAGGTGCAGCCGAGAAGGAGCGTATTAATTGGAAGTCGTGGCAGCTCTACACCAAGAACGACGAAGTTGTTGTTGATTTCGTAGGTCGGCAGGAGCGCCTCTCGGAAGATCTACGCCACGTATGCGACAGGCTCGGGCTGCCTTTTGATGAACGATTCCTGACCAGAGCGAAGGCGAACCCAAGGAGGCCGGATATTCGCAGTTATTATAAACCCGGCGACCGGGAACGCGTCGAACGGCTATTCGGCGCCGAGATCGAACACTTCAAGTATCGTTTCCCCGATTAGGTTACGCACCATGCGGTCGCTGCGTTCGGGGAGAGGTTCGGTCGCTCCCGCTACCGCAGGAGCTGCTTGAAAAAACCCTCCATTGGACCATCGGCCTCCTCACTTGGCTCTTCCGTTCCGTTTGCCGGTTGTTCGGTTGGTGCGTCGGCTTTGGCCGCTTCCTCGTTTGGGGGGACTTCTGCAGCCGCCTCGTCGGGCTTGGGTGCAGGATCGCCACCGATGATCTCCTCGATCGAGAGCTGCTGTTCTTCTTGTTTGAAAGCCTTGTCTTTTAGCGCCTCGTCCAGCGTGCCGCCGAGCAAATCCTTAACGGCTGCGCCGGCGCCGTCTCCGTTAAGGAGGTCGCCAATCGGCAACTTGTCGATCGGCAGTCCGAAATCCTTGAGCTTTGCCAGTGCGGCATCGGGATTCTTCAGCAAGTCCGAAAGGTCCGGGTAGATGCGAGGTGCGGCGAAGCTGCCTTCGACCACGACGGGGACGCCGACGCCGTCGGTGGAGATTTCGGCGCCCTGGCCTTGAAGCGAGGCGACGATGCGGGGTTCCAGCCGGAAGTTCAGGGTGCTTTGCGCGAGGTCGGCCGCGCCCTTCCCGGTCATGCGGACCAGCGGGCCGACAAGCTTAATATCCTCGGTGCGCGCGACGCCACCCTCGATGGCAAAGGAGGCCCCAAGTTCGGTGAAGGTGGTCGCTTTGCTGTCGTCCTGTTTGAAGCCGGACGACATCAGCCGCACGAGGTTGTTGTAGACATCGGCGATGTCGATGCCGCGAATGGCGCCATCCGCGAAGGTTACCTCCGCGGTGCCCTGCAGCGATTTCGCGAGCGTCTTGGTCGTGCCGCCCGCACCGGTCACGTCGAACCGGGCGTTCAATGCGCCCTCGAGATATCTGAAACCCGCCATGTCGGTCAGCAACGGCGCGGACGAAGCGCGCGAGATGGAGGCCTGGAAGGCGATAGATGGCTCCGGCTGCGAGCCGTCTGCCTTCAGGCTCGCGACAACATGTCCGCCGTAAAACGGACTTTCAGGCAGCGTCAGGCTTGCGACGCCTTCGGAGACGACCAGCATGGTGGTGACCGGCCCGGCAAAGACTCTGCCATAACCGAGCTTTTCGGCATTGATCCCGATCGTCGCATCGACCGATCGGAGAGATGAAAGATCCAGCGGAACGTCGGCGCCTATAACCGCCTTCGCTTTTGCTTTGGCTTTCGGCTGAGGCGCGGGTGCGCCCGCTCCCGCGAGCCGCGCAAGATCCAGTTCCGCGAAGTCTAGCGACGTCTCGATCTTCAGCGGCGTCGCGAATTCCACGGAGCCGTTGCCCTTGGCTTCGATGCCGTTGACGGAAACGGAGGCCTTGTCGAAAGAAACGCCGTGCGCGCCTGAAACGACGTTGCCGCTGAACGCCAGCGGGCCGATGCTCTCCGCACCGCTCTGCCCGAAGCCCGAAAGGAAGGCAGAGAGGTCGGCAACCGAAAAATCGAGCCTTCCGGCATAGGTCCCCGGCAGTGCCGCTCTGCCATCGAGAGACAGGCGTGCGTCCGGCATCTGCATTTGGAGCTTGAGCGGGATGCCCTGGGAGGCGAGATCGCCCGTCAGCAGAGTATCTGCAGCGGGAATTTGCAGATCCACGTCAACCGGCTTGTTGCGCCATTCCAGCCGGCCCTCCAAGCGCACCGGTTTGCGAAGGCTTTCGATCCGGGCCGAGATCTTCTTCGCCTTCACCTCCTGCATCGCTTCATCGGCAAGGGGCAGTGCGAAGCTTGCATCGCGCAGGCCGACCGTCCCGGTCAGATCGATCGTCTTTCGGATGGAGTCCGCGTCAAGACCGCGAAAGGCGAAATCGGCGTCGATGGTCAGGGCTCCGGAAACCGGGACGGATCGATCCGCGAGGGCTGAAAGACTGCCTATGTCGAGACCCTCGCTGGAGAGACGGCCCCGGAAGACAGGATCGCCGGAGCGCACGTCCGTAGCGACGTCTGCGGTCACGACACCGGCATCGATGCCCAACTGTCCGAGTTCCACTGCCAAGTTTCCGTCCTTGAGTTCGGCCGAGACGGAAACATCCGACGCGGACATCTCGCCGAAGGTGATAGCAGCCGCGTTGATGCTCACATCGGCATCGAAGCTGGCCAGGAACTGCAAGCCTACCCGATTGCCGGCGTCCGTTTTCGTGCCTGTAGAGAGCACTTTCGACGGCGACGCTGCCGGCGTGGTATCGACGAACGGCGTCAGGTCGAGCCTGTCCGCGTCGAGATCGGCAAGGAAACGCGCACGCTTGCCGGGCACGAAGAGCGCGTTCAGCCCGAAAGCCTGTTCCCCGGTTTCGACTTTACCGCCGCGGATCTGATAGCTGCCATTCGCGTTCAGGGTCACTTGTCCGCTGGCCGAAAGGCTGGTCAGCCCCGGCGCGGGAGCGGGGTCTGCCTCGACCGTCAGGTCGAGGTCCGCAGGCTGGCGTCCCAGCAAGGAACGCAAGGTCGATATTGTGAAGCTGGCCTCGTAGGTCAGTTCCCCCATGCGGGCCGACGCGGAAAGAGAGAAGGTGTCATCGATATCGGGAATAGATAGCGTCAGCTCGACATCGGAAACGACCTCTTCGCGGCGTGCTGCGCTTCGCCGTATGAACGTGCCGGAGGTGATCGAGACCGAGTCGATGGCGCTTCGTTCGAGCAGCGCGGCGAGATCGGGAAGCGGGTCGCTCGAGCGGGCCTCTCCGCTGCCTTCTTGTACCGGCGTCGTTTCATCCGCCGCCTTTTCGTCAAGAATTATGACCGGCCGATCCACACTGATCTCCTCGATGCGCAGCCGATCCGCCCAAAGGGAGGAAAATGCCACCGAGCCGGTGACCTCCGCAAACTCCGCAGTCACCCCTTGAGCCTCCGCGGAAAGCGTCACATCTTTGGCCACGACCGCCAGAGAGGGGAAGGCGGAGAACTTGACGGGGCCGTTGAACGCGATCGAGCTGCCGGTCGCGGACGACAATTGCCTGCCGAGTTCGGCACGCATCCAATCGCTGGAAATCAGGCTGGGCAGAATGGCAATTGCGGTGACCGCGAGCGCGGCAGCACCCAGTACACAAAGTATGACGCGCCGCATCGCACTCTCCTGGTTGTGAAAGCCTTTGATTCGCTATCGTTTTCCATAAAGCGCGATTTCGCAAACGTCTTTCGCGGCTCAGATGTTCTCGGGCGTGTAGATGTCGAAGGGCAGGAAGGTTTGGCCGGGCACGCTCGCGGCCTCCCGGTCGATCGCGCCGATCATCAGGCTCACCGATTCCCGGGCCAATGCCGAGGCGGGCGTCGAGATCGCCATAAGCAATGTTTCATCGGCGAGTGCCGCGCGCGATTCCGGCGTCAGCTCGTTGACGACCACGAGCAGCTTGCCCTCGAGCCTTTCCTCCCGGATCGCCGAAATGGCACCCTCCATGCCGCCGCCACAGACGTAGAAACCGAGGACATCGGGGTGGCGTTGCAGGAGATCGAGCGTTGCCTCATGGGTGATCTCGGGCGTGTCGAGGTTCACCATCGTGTCGAGGACTTCGAACTCGGGTGCGTTTTCGCGAAAATACGAACGAAAGCCGATCTCGCGCAGCTCGTGTCCATGGAAGCGGTGGCTGCCGACGAAGGCGGCGACCTTTCCCGGACGCTTCGCCGCCTTGGCGATCATCCATGCCGCCGTTCTGCCGACCTTCTGATTGTTGAGGCCCACATAGGCCTCGCGCACGCCGGCGGCAAAGTCGGAAAGCAGTGCGACGACGGGAATGCCGCGATCCCTGAGGTCCTCGACCGCGGCGGTCACGGCCGGATAATCCGGCGACACCAGGGCGATCGCCTGATTGCGCGCCGCCATGGCCTTCAACTTTTCGATGATCCCTTGCGGCGTGGAGCTTGCGACGAAATCCACCTGCGGAACGGCACGCACATGCGTCACCGCAAGGGCCGCGTTTTCGATCTCCTTTGCGAGCGCCTTGTAGAATGATTGCTCCGGCTTCTGCAGGAGAAAGCCGAGCCGAAATTGCGGCAGGTCCTCGAAAACCCGTTGGCGAAGCAGGCCGACCGCGTGGTAGCCGATCGCCTTCGCCGCATCGTAGACGCGGCGCGCCGTTTCCTCGCGCACCGGATGACGGCCGTTCAGCACGCGATCGACCGTTGCAACGCTCACGCCTGATGCGCGGGCCAGATCCGCAATCGTCGGCCGTCTCGTCATGTCTCCTCCGTGAAACTATTCCCTCACAGGTGACGTAGTCGCATGCAAGAATTTGATAGAATATATCATCACTGCATTGAGAACCGTCGAAAGTCAACTATCCTCGGAACATCGAATGAAGGCGCCGATCGGGAGTGGGAGCTGTTCAAAGGCTGCAGCGGCCTTGCGCATCTCACGAGAGTCGCGGCACCGCAGGGGGGGCAGGGAATGACGACAGTTCCGACCAAGCGCGACTACAGCCTGCTCGGCCGCGATGCCGAGGCAGCCGTTGCAAGCGGCCTCGCCGCGGCCGAGTGGTACCACACGGAAATTCCCCGCAAGCAGATGAAAGAGCTGATGAAGCGCGAGGATGGACCCGCCATCCGCGATACCGCGATCTGGCTCGGAAGTCTCGTCCTTCTCGGCGGTTTCGGCATCTATTTCTGGGGCAGCCTGTGGGCGGTGCCGTTCTTCCTGGCCTATGGCGTGCTTTACGGCTCCGCTTCCGACAGCCGCTGGCATGAATGCGGCCATGGCACGGCTTTCAAGACGATGTGGATGAACGACGTCGTCTACCAGATCGCCTGCTTCATGATCATGCGCAATCCCGTGACCTGGCGCTGGAGCCACACGCGCCATCACACCGATACCGTGATCGTCGGCCGTGACCCTGAGATCGCGGTCATGCGGCCGCCGGATCTGCTGCGCCTCGTGCTCAACATCTTCGGCATCATCGATGTCTGGCATGCCGTGGTCGACATGGTCAGAAACGCCTTCGGCGTGATCAGCGCCGCTGAAAAGACTTTCATTCCGGAAACGGAGCAGCCGAAGGCGATCCGCGTCGCCCGCATCTGGCTTGCCATCTATCTGGCGACGATCGGGCTCTCGCTCTATCTCGGCTCAATCCTGCCGCTGGTGCTTATCGGCCTGCCGCGGCTCTACGGCGCGTGGCACCATATAATGACCGGCCTCCTGCAGCATGGCGGGCTTGCCGACAACGTGACCGACCACCGTCTGAACAGCCGCACCGTCTATATGAACCCGGTCAGCCGCTTCGTTTACTGGAACATGAACTACCATGTGGAGCATCACATGTTCCCGATGGTGCCCTACCACGCGCTGCCGAGGCTGCACGCCATGATCAGGCACGACCTGCCGGCGGCGAACCCTTCGATCCTTCACGGCTACCGTGAGATGATCCCGGCATTCCTCCGGCAGCTGCGCAACGAGGATTATTTCCTGAAACGCGAATTGCCGCCGACGGCGAGGCCCTATCGCGAAGAGCTGCACAACGACCGGCTCGTTTCTGCCGCCGAGTAAGCGGACCGAGGCTTACCAATCACCATTGAAGGAGGAAACCATGAGCTCGAACTGGGTCGAGGTCTGCGCGGCCGACGAGATCGACGAGGAGGACGTCATCCGTTTCGACCATGAGGGACGCACCTTTGCCGTCTACCGCAGCCCCGACGACGAGTATTTCGCGACGGACGGGCTCTGCACGCATGAGCAGATCCATCTCGCCGACGGCCTGGTGATGGACGACATCATCGAATGTCCGAAGCATAACGGCCGCTTCAACTACAAGACCGGCCAGGCCAAGGGCGCCCCCGTCTGCGTCAATCTCAGGACCTATCCGGTCAAGGTGGAGGCCGGCAGCGTTTTTATCGGTCTGTCTTAGGTCTGTTGTGATTGGCGTCGCGGAACGTCTTCCTCTGGATCATCCTCGTGTTCTGGTCGTCCACCAAGTCGTCACCCTCGGGCCTGACCCGCAAGTCGTCATCCTCGGGCTTGACCCCCCAGGTCGTCATCCTCGGGCTTGACCCGAGGATCCACGTGCAAGGCATACCAACCGGGCGAGGTGGACGACGCGTGTGTGCAGGGTGATCGCGCGAAATGCCCAGATGGTCTTGAGACTGGGTCGCTTGTGAATGGATCCTCCGGTCAAGCCCGAGGATGACGACCGAGGCAAGGGGCAAACCCGGCGAGGGGCCCGTAGACAAGAAACCCGGCCGCAAACGGAGGAGAACATGAGGCAGATCGTGATCGTCGGCGCCGGCGAATGTGGCGCGCGGGCAGCCTTCGCGCTCAGGGAGAAAGGCTTTGACGGAGAGATCACCCTGATCGGCGCCGAGCCGCTCCTTCCATATGAGCGGCCGCCGCTTTCGAAGGATGGCCTGGCCGCTGCCGCAGCGCCGAAATTCGTTGCGGCGCCCGAGCGCTATCGCGAGGCGAAGATTGCGGTGCTGACCGGCACCGCGGTCGAGGCCATCGGACGTGCACGGAAGACCGTCACGCTTTCGGACGGGCGATCCTTCGCCTATGACCGGCTGCTGCTTGCCACCGGCGCCCGGCCGCGCGCGCTCCCGGGCATGCCCGGCAACTCCGCGCGCATCCGCATGCTGAGGACGCATGCCGATGCGCTGACGATCCGCGCCGCACTCGCGCCCGGCCTCAAGCTCGCCATCATCGGCGGCGGCTTCATCGGACTGGAGCTTGCCGCAACGGCCCGCAGGCTTGGCGCCGAGGTCGTGCTTGTGGAAGGCCAGCCGCGCATTCTCTCCCGCGGCGTACCGGAGGAGATCGCCGCCGTCGTCGCTGAGCGGCACCGGCAGGAAGGCGTGGAGATCATCTGCGGCGCCGGCATCGCCGCCATCGAGGAAGGCGCAGACGGCGCAAGCCTCCTGCTGGCCGTGGGCGGCAGGATTGACGCCGATCTTGTTGTCGTCGGCGTCGGCGCAGTGCCGAACAGCGAGCTCGCCGAGGCTGCGGGCCTCATGATCGATAACGGCATCGCCGTCGACGAGAGGCTTTGCACCTCGGACCCCGACATTCTTGCCGCCGGCGACTGCTGCTCCTTTCCGCTTTCGCATTATGGCGGACGGCGGGTGCGGCTCGAAGCCTGGCGCAATGCCCAGGACCAGGGGGCGCTCGCCGCGGCCAACCTGATGGGCGCGGGCGAACATATCGCCAGCGTGCCGTGGTTCTGGTCGGATCAGTATGAGCTTACGCTGCAGATATCGGGCCTCGCCGAAGGCACCGCCGCGACCGTCCGCCGCGAACTGGAGGAGGGGGCCTTCATCCTCTTCCATCTCGATGGCGAAGGCCGGCTGATCGCCGCAAGCGGCATCGGCCCCGGCAATGCCGTCGCCCGCGATATACGCCTGGCCGAAATGCTGATTGCCGCCGGCGCGAAGCCGGATCCGCAGGCCCTTGCGTCACCCGAAATCAGGCTCAAGAAGCTGCTGGCCGCCTGAGCGCAGCCGCGCTCTGCCTTTCCAATTCAGGAGCATGTCATGAGACACCGCCGACCCACCGTAGCCGATCTCCTGTCGATGAAAGGAAGGCGCCAGCTCACCATGCTGCGCGTCGTGACGCTGGAAGAGGCGGATGCCGCGGAGAAGGCGGGGATAGACCTCGTATCGGTGCCGCCGGCCTTGCTCGGGCCCGCCTTTCGCGAGGCGGCCCCTTCCGTCTTCGCCTTTCCGGGGCTCGAATATGGAGACTACGTCACGACGGAAGACTATATGCGCGCCGCGTTCCAGGCGCTGAAGGCGGGTGGCGATGCCGTCTATTGCGCGGCCAGCCTCTCGACTGTCCGGCGAATGCGCGAGGAGGGGGTACCCGTCTGCGGCCATGTCGGGCTGATTCCCTCCAAGGCAACCTGGACCGGCGGTTTTCGCGCCGTCGGCACCACGGCCGCAAGCGCGCTCGAGGTCTGGCGCCAGACGAAGGCGCTGGAAGAGGCAGGGGCATTTGCGGCCGAGATCGAGGTGGTGCCGGACGGCATCGCCGCCGCGATCAGCGCCCGCTCCTCGATGCTGATGCTGTCGATGGGAGCGGGAACGGGCTGCGACGCACAATATCTCTTCGCCGAGGACGTGCTGGGGAGCAATCGCGGCCACTATCCGCGCCACGCCAGGACCTACCGCAACTTCGCCGCCGAATACGACCGCCTGCAGCAGGAGCGCATCGCCGCCTTCCGCGAATTCGCGTCCGACGTCCGCACCGGCGCCTATCCGGAAAAAGGCCATCTTGTGGGTGTTGAGCAAAAGGAGCTGAGCGCTTTCCTCGCCGAACTCGAGGGCGGGCGCTGAGCGAAAGGAACTCACCTCCCAGTGGGTCCGCCTGGCCGCCCTGATCGTAATGGATCGAGGCGGTCTTCTTTGTGCGCCTGGCTGCGACGCCAGGGATTTGCCAGCAACGGCGGATTGTGGAATATGGCGGCGAAAGCGGAATGCCCCTGTCTCGGGTCCGAACTCGAGGATGAACTTCTCCCCTCAAACGGTGAGATGGAAGCTCAGAGGGCGCCGCAAGTCTCCTTCGCCCCGCCTNCGGGGAGAAGGTGGCCGGCAGGCCGGATGAGGGGCAGCAAGCACCCCGCATCNATCGATANATCCGNTCGAGGCGGGACGTGAAGCTAATTCAACAACATCNCCGGGTGACGGCGNCACTCATCGTGCGGGAAATGTCGACGCGCTTCGGCTCGAAACCGGGCGGGTACCTCTGGGCTATCTTCGACCCTGTCGCTCATGTGGCGATGATGACGGTGATCTTCCAGGCGATCGCCAGGACGCCGGCACTGGGCTTGAGCTTTCCGCTGTTCTTTGCGAGCGGATATCTGCCCTTCGCCTTCTATCAGCGCATGTCTTCCTTTATGGCCGGCACGGTCAAGGCCAATACGGCGCTTTTCTCCTATCCGATCGTCAGCTCCTTCGATGCAATCGTTTCGCGCTTTATCCTGCAGCTCATGACCGATACGCTGGTGACGATCCTCATTCTCGTGATGATCCTCGAACTCAGCGGCGTCGCCCAGCCGATGGACATTGCCGGCATGATCGAGGCCGCGGGTGCTGCCGCCCTGCTGGGCCTCGGCATGGGCACCATCAACATCGTGATGTTCGCCCGGTTTCCGCTCTACGAGCAGATCTTCGGCATCATCAACCGCCCGCTCTTCATGGTATCGGGCGTCTTTTTCCTGCCGGACTCGCTCCCGCACCCTTTCCGCGATTTCATTCTCTATAACCCGCTCGTGCACATCATCATGTGGTTCAGGGCAAGCATCTACCCGGAATACCGCGCCTACGGACTGGACAAGGGATACGTTATCGAGTTCGCTCTCGTCTGCGCAGTTGCGGGGCTGGCGCTGTTGACGACGTCGACGCGGGAGATACGGGAGGATAGGCTTGGAGCGTGACCTATCAGGCCGCGGCAACTGCCGCGCGTTTCATCGAGTGCAGAAGTTCGAGCGCTTCTTCGAAGGTGATCGCTTTCTTCAGTTGAGGACGAATTATCCCGTATAGAGTATAGGCAGCAGAAAACACGATGACGGTAGGCGGCGATCGATAGCGAGCAGATGCCGATCTCGGAGAGAAGGGCGCAGGCGACTACGGGAAATGCAAGTAGGTATGTGGCGCATGAACCTGCATGCGTTGCCCGCTGTCTCCATTGAACGCGGAGGAGGTATGCTAAAACTCCTCGTTTATTATCTCGTCGGCGCGGGGCCTCGTGTCGTCATACTTGTTGGGTAGTCGAGAATAACCCTAATCCTTTGCTATGGGGAAGGGCTTCGAGAGGAACTGAAGGAAGGGCGGCCTCTTCATCTCACGTATCCGGCGCTTGATTGACTTGTTGTCGGGGGCGAGGAGGCGCGCTTTTTCGAGACGTGAAAGGGCGATGTTCCTGTTCCCCATTGCGAAAAGCGCCTCGGCGGCTGCGCGGTAATGGGTTGCTCTATTGGGCTGTATCGAGCAGGCGGCGTCAAACATGAGGGCGGCCTCCTGATACCTCTTGGCGTGAAACGCACTCCGTCCTTTGCGCGAGGCCTCATCCGCACTTTGGGGGGCTCCAGATGGGGAAGCCTGCCGCTCTGTGTGCTTATTACTCCGTATCCACTCACGGAAAAGATCGTAGATGGGAGCATTGGGGTTGAGGATCCGCTCGCGGTCGTCGGTGTCGAGGACGCGCGCACCAAGGAGGTTTACGCGGTAGTAGTCAATCCTCTCTGTTATCGAGAGAGTAGCGTTGTCCGTGTACGACTTCTCGGTGACCGTGAATTTGCCGAAGCTGTAGAAATCTTCGAGTAAGTAGGACAAGAACCGGAGCCGGCTGTCTTGGTCGACGGTGAAGCCCTCTTTAAGAAGGCGCAGGACGTCGCCAGCCTTGGATGCGCCACGGTTCAGAGCGTCGTCAGCATAGAAGGCTTGGGCGGTATAGATGCACGGCCGGTCGAACAGGATAGACAGGACGCCTACGCCGGAGTT
>WFLX010080051.1_pt1 | contig 17232 bp, 18 predicted proteins | sample 4967041 | NCBI WGS metagenome assembly WFLX01 (sample SAMN12857096, study PRJNA449069) | gut metagenome | isolation source: stool from male and female vole | host: Microtus ochrogaster | place: USA:Florida | collected 2017 | reverse complement strand
ACTAAGGTCACCGTCCCTGTCTTTCTATTTAACAATCCATAGTGGAAATGTTAACTCTGAATCTTGATGCAAAGGTAAAAGTTGCGCTACGCTTAACCACGAGGCTACTCTCGGGACGCGCTCTGACGGCGCGTCTTATTCACGCATACACAAATGAGGTTTATATGGCAGACGTCACACGCCAATATGGTGTCGCTGCGCTGCAGCGAACATTTCCCCAGAAGTTCTTCGGGAGTAAGTGCAGGTGCAAGAATCAAAAGATTGAGCTTATAACGAGAGGAAGTGTCCGGATATGAGCCATGAAATCATGCCTACGAAACGATACCCTACACTTTTGAACCAGATATTAAAGCGGTGATTGCCTATTTTTACTATTTTTGCAGTCATGGAGCAGGAGATTTTATCAAAGGACATGATTCCGCAGCCGGAGCTGTGGCGTTGCGCCATGGAGATAGGCGACGACCGCTTAGAGGTAGCATTATTTCCGCCGGTTGCTACTGAGAAGCTGATTCACAGGACTATTTTGCTTAATCCTGATGCTCCGTCACATGAAAAGGCGGTACAGGAAGCAGTATATGCCAATCCATTACTACTCAGTGATTTTGCCCGCATTGATGTGCTGGTAGACAATTCCGATTTTGCGTTGGTGCCACCTGAAACAGCACGCAATACCGACCCTGAATCAATCCTGGAAGCGGCATCACTTGACCTTACTGACAAGGTTGCCGAGGTGGCGCAAGCCGATGAAACTGTTTCAATCGCTTTTGCCATACCCGCGCCTCTCGCCGGATTCATCCGCCGTACTTTTTTCAATGTGCGCATCAACCATTCCCTTGCGCCGCTAATTGCGGCACGACCTCTCACACCGGCAATATCCGCCTCCGTCTCCACAGGAAAAGTAGACATTATCGCCACAGACGGCACCAATCTTTTGCTTGCCAACAGTTTCCGGTGTACAACTCCAGAGGACGCCACATATTATATTGTTGCCGCACGCAACAATATGCCCATCGCACCACCGCCGATAATACTTGCAGGCACCGACAGCGCAACCGACACCATAGAAAAGTATCTCACCAAATATGCGGTTGCCCCTGAACGCGCAGAGGTGCCCACGGCACTCGCGCGCCTCGGAAAGGATGCCATGACTTTGCCACAACCACTAACAGCACTTCTCTCATGCGAATAATCAGAGGAAAATTCGGCAGACGCCGCTTCGACGTGCCGACAAACATAACTGCGAGACCGACAACCGATTTTGCCCGCGAAAACATTTTCAATGTCATTGAAAACCTCATTGACATAGATGGGATTGACGCGCTTGACCTTTTTGCCGGCACAGGAGCAATCACCCTTGAGCTCCTTAGCCGTGAAGCAAGGAGCGTTACCGCCGTGGAAAAGGCTTCCACGCAGTACAATTTCATATCCAAAGTTGCGAAACAGCTTGGCATTGACAACCTGCGCCTTGTGCGGGGCGACGCATTAAAGTACATTGCGTCCACCACGGCAAAATTCGACCTCATTTTCGCCGATCCTCCCTATGACATGGAGGGCTTTGCCGAGATTCCGGGAAAAATCCTGGCAAGCGACATGCTCAAGCCGGGCACCTTAATAATAATAGAGCATTCAAAACGACATGACTTTTCGCAATTGCCACATTTTTTGCAGCATCGCGCTTACGGCAGCGTGAATTTCTCCATTTTCAGGATTCCGGAAGAATAACACCTCAACTACATATATCACCATGGATACCAAGAAGCCTAAACTCGTTATCTCCACCGGCGCAGGAATGAGTGCCGAAAGCGGCATCAGCACTTTCCGCGATTCAGGAGGACTTTGGGAAAACCACAATGTAATGGATGTTGCAAGCGCGGACGGTTTTGCCCGCAACCCAGCCCTCGTGCACCAGTTTTACAATGCTCGGCGGCATGACCTGCTCAAAGCGCAGCCCAATGCGGGGCATCTCGGGCTTAAAGAGCTGGAAAAATACTTTGACGTGTACATCATCACCCAGAATGTGGATGACCTGCACGAGCGTGCGGGCAGCACAAATGTGCTTCACCTGCATGGCGAACTGATGAAAGTGCGCGCAATAGAAAATCCGGACAAAATATACACCCTTGACGAAGAGCATCTTGACACAACTCCTGAGTCCACGGACGCGGAAGGCAACCATTTGCGTCCCCACATAGTGTTTTTCCAGGAAGCGGTGCCCAATATAGAGCGTGCCATCGAGTGGGCATACGAAGCGGACATTTTTGTTGTAATAGGCACCTCGCTCGTGGTTTATCCTGCGGCATCCCTGCTCCACTATGTCCGTCCCGGAGTGCCCGTCTACTACATCGACCCCAATCCTGCCTCAGTAGCGCCACATGTGCAGGTGATTCGCAAAGGAGCGTCAGAAGGAATCGCGGAACTGAACCGCATCCTCCTCAAAAATTTGTAGACTCGCCGATGTGTAGTAACTTTGCCCCGTCAAATTACTGAACATTATGTCAACATACACAGAAACCAAACCGAAAGTAACAACACGCCGCCTCCGTGAAATGAAGGAGCGTGGAGAAAAAATTGCTTGCCTCACAGCATACGACTATACAACAGCCACACTTGTAGACGGTGCCGGAATGGACCTCATCCTTGTGGGTGACAGCGCCTCAAACGTAATGGCGGGAAACCTTACAACCCTCCCGATAACCCTTGATGAGATGATTACTTACGCCAAAGGGGTGACCAAAGGAGTGAAACGCGCCCTCGTGGTTGTTGACCTTCCTTTCGGCACCTATCAAGGCAACTCCAAAGAGGCACTTGCGAGCGCAGTACGCGTGATGAAGGAGGCTAATGCCGAGGCTGTCAAGCTCGAAGGCGGCTCTGAAATAAGAGAGAGCATAGAGCGCATTCTTACCGCAGGAATTCCGGTAATGGGTCACCTCGGTCTGACTCCGCAGAGCATCAATAAGTTCGGCACATATAATGTGCGTGCCAAAGAGGAAGCTGAAGCCAAGAAACTTATAGAGGACGCGATGCTGCTTGATAAGCTTGGTTGCTTTGCCATCGTCCTTGAAAAAGTGCCTGCCGCACTCGCCTCTGAGGTAGCATCAAAAGTAAGCTGTCCTATTATCGGCATCGGAGCGGGCAACGGTGTAGACGGTCAGATTCTCGTTTTCCAGGACATGATGGGTATGAACAACGGTTTCTCACCAAAATTCCTCCGCCGCTATGCAGACCTTGCAGGAATCATCACCGACGGTCTCGGCAAATATGTAGCTGACGTTAAGAGCAGCGATTTCCCCAACGCGCAGGAGCAGTACTAAAACCGCTGTGGCTAAAAGCGTACAGCGCCCCGGTCGCACATTATCAATCATCAAGCTCGGGCTGCCNATACTNATCGGGCAGCTCGGCATGATTATTGTNGGNTTTGCCGACACAAAAATGGTCGGGCTATACTCCACAGCCGCGTTGGCAAGCGCATCGTTTGTCAACAACCTTTTCAACGTGTGCATTTTTGCCTGCGTGGGTTTCACATACGGGCTGACTCCTCTGATAGGAGCGCTATTTTCCCAAACGCGCCACGAGGCGATAGGCAATACCCTGCGCAACGGGCTTTTCATGAATATCTTATTCGCTCTTGCCCTTACAGGCATAATGACAGCCGTGTACCTTAACCTGCACCGGCTCGGCCAGCCGGAGGAACTTTTGCCGCTCATCCGCCCGTACTTCCTCATTTACCTTGCCGGGCTCATCCCGGTATCGGTATTTAATGTTTTTGCCCAATGGGCTTACGCTATTAACCGCACAAAAATGCCCATGTGGATTATCCTTGCGGCAAACGGCGCTAATATATTCGGCAACTGGCTGCTTATTTATGGCAACTGGGGATGTCCGGAGTTGGGGCTAAACGGAGCAGGAATAGCAACCCTCGTTGCAAGGATTCTTTGCCCTGCAGCCATTATCGCCGTGCTGGTTCTCAGGAAAGAGTACCGCCCTTACCGAAGCGGTTTCGCCAACTCATCGCTGAACAGGCGCACACTCGGTCAGATAAACCGAACTTCCTGGCCGGTGGCGATGCAGATGACATTTGAAAGCGGGTCTTTCACGGCAGCGGCGGTAATGGCAGGGTGGATCGGAGCGGTATCCCTGGCGGCATTCCAAGTTATTGTTATTATCGGCACGCTTGGCTTTTGCGTCTATTATAGCGTTGCCGCCGCTGTAGCCGTGCTTGTAAGCAATGCAGCTGGACTTGGCGACAGAAAAGAGATGCGTTCCCTCGCATTTGCCGGATACCGCATCCTGCTGACACTCGCTGCAGTGGCTTCATGCACATTCATTTTCATCGGTCCAACGATTATCAGGCAGTTCACCCATGACCCGCAGGTAATAGCCCTTGCGCTCTCAATGATTGTGCCGCTCGTGATATACCAGTTCGGCGATGCCACGCAAATCAATTTCGCCAACGCCCTCAGAGGCACTTCAAATGTNATGCCTATGCTGTGGATAGCGTTTGNCAGTTATGTGATAATCGGCATGCCNGCAACATGGCTTCTCGGATTCCCTTGCGGACTCGGGACTTATGGCATTATCCTCAGCTTCTCGGTGTCGCTTTTCGTTGCCGCGGCACTCTTCTTCTACTATTTCATGCGCACTACCCGAAAAGCGCAATGATTTTTGTAACTTTGCCCCATCAAAAAACAATCCTTAGTCAATATGACACGCCAATACGATTATCTGGTGATAGGTTCCGGAATAGCAGGCATGAGCTTCGCCCTCAAAGTAGCCGGAACAGGAAGAGTGGCACTAATCTGCAAAACTACCCTTGAGGAGGCTAACACCGCGCTTGCCCANGGCGGTGTGGCATCAGTNACCAACCTTGCAGTAGATGATTTNGACAAACATATAGCAGACACTATGGTTGCCGGCGACTGGCTAAGCAGCCCGGAAGCCGTTGAGAAAGTAGTGAAAGGCGCCCCGGGACANATAAGGCAACTTGTTGACTGGGGAGTGGATTTTGACAAGAAAGAAAACGGCGAATTTGACCTTCACCGCGAAGGGGGGCATTCTGAATTCAGGATACTCCATCATGCGGACAACACAGGATTTGAAATACAGGAAAGCCTCATCAAGCGAGTGCGTGAAAATCCTGATATCGATGTGTTCGAGCATCACTTCGCTATTGAAATAATAACCCAGCACCACCTTGGCAAAATAGTTACCCGGCGTACCAAGGACATAACCTGCTTCGGCGCATACATCCTTGACGAAGCCACCGGAAATGTTGACAAATTCCTGTCAAAAGTAACGCTTATGGCAACCGGCGGAGTCGGAGCGGTTTATACTACAACGACAAATCCCCTCGTTGCTACCGGCGACGGCATAGCGATGGTTTACCGCGCAAAAGGCACTGTGCGGGACATGGAGTTTATCCAGTTCCATCCCACGGCGCTTTATCATCCCGGCGACCGTCCCTCCTTCCTCATCACCGAAGCCATGCGCGGCTACGGCGCTGTTTTGCGCAACCTTCGCGGTGAGGAATTCATGCACAAATATGACCCGCGCCTCTCTCTTGCCCCGCGTGACATCGTGGCAAGGGCGATAGACAGCGAAATGAAGCTCCACGGCGATGACCATGTGTATCTTGATGTGACACATAAAGACCCGGAGGAAACCAAGCGCCACTTTCCGAATATCTATGCCAAGTGCCTGTCACTCGGCATTGACATTACCAAAGATTATATTCCGGTTGCTCCGGCAGCGCACTACCTGTGTGGCGGCATAGCAGTTGATTCTAACGGCGAATCGTCAATCAAACGCCTCTACGCTGTNGGCGAATGCTCATGCACCGGGCTGCACGGTGGCAACCGTCTTGCATCCAACTCACTGATTGAAGCGGTGGTATATGCCGATGCTGCCGCACGCCACGCCTCAGAGGCAATCCACCACTATGATTTCCGCACGGATGTGCCAGATTGGAACGACGAAGGCACCCGCAGTCCTGAGGAAATGGTGCTGATTACCCAAAGCATCAAGGAGGTTGGGCAGATTATGAGCGCTTATGTCGGCATAGTGCGCAGCAACCTGCGCCTTGACCGCGCATGGAACCGCCTCGACATCCTATATGAGGAAACAGAAGAACTGTTCAAAAGGTCAAAAGCCTCCAGAGAAATATGTGAGTTGCGCAACATTATAAATGTTGGCTATCTCATTATGCGCCAGGCTAAAGAACGTAAAGAATCAAGAGGGCTGCACTACACAATCGACTATCCTCCTGTGCCATCACGCAATCAAAACGGCAAGTGATACGTTATATAGGTATGAAACAACTCCTCAAATACCTATTTNTACTTGCCGCACTAACTGTTTTTCCGACAGCCGCAANCGCTGATGACGTCAAGCCGCAACTGCCGGACGGAGTCAATGAGCTCCCCGATGCGCGCCTCAAGGGCATACGCGGCTACTACTATACTGTTATTGACGGCGACACTGTCAAAATGAATGTGCTCAATACAGTAACCATCTTCCCTCCTATGAAATACAAAAACAAAAAGGAGGAAGAATTTTATTGGAGAACGGTGCGCGACGTAAAAAAAACGCTTCCCTATGCTAAGCTGATATGCGCAACCCTCATTGAAACATACGAGTATATCGAAACCTTCCCCACGCAGAAAGAGCGTGAAGAATANCTCAAGAAAATGGAAGGGGAGATATTCAAGCAGTACAAGCCCGTGNTGAAAAAATTCAGCAAATCACAAGCCCAGCTTCTAATCAAGCTGATTAAACGCGAAACCGACCAGAGCAGTTACAATATTATAAAAGCATTCCTCGGCTCGTTCCGCGCCGGATTCTGGCAAACATTCGGGCGATTCTTCGGAGTAAACCTCAAAGGCGACTATAAGCCGGACAAGGACCGCAAAGACGCAATAATTGAGCGTGTTGCTGTCGGTGTTGAGCTCGGCATGCTCTGATTCCACCCACCATTATGCCATTTTTATTGCATAATGGATATTAATGGTTATTTTTGCACTATGGTTATAAAGAGCAAAGATAAAGTGCATGATATTAAGGCGGAACTTCTTGATTCGCTAAAAAAGGAACATGCATTCTGGTCCTATGCTCCTGAATCAGTTTCTATTGGGAACATTAGCGATGATGAGCTTATCGCCCAAACTATGAGGCATCTGGATATTCCAGAAATCGCCCAACTATTTTCTATCTATTCCAAAAAAAAGATAAAATCTGCATGGCAACGCCTACTGGTTCCAGAAGGCGACTACCTCTATACCCTGAACCGGTTTTTCGCATGGTACTATTTCGACGCAAAAAATCCCGATGCATATCTGAAATCACTGCAAACACGGCATCTCAATAAATTAATTGGATGAAGGGGCTTGCCAAACATACAGCAGCAATTATTCCAGTCATATCAAAGCTGGAGTGCATAAAGCCTTATGTACTTGTCGGTGGAACTGCGCTATCACTGCAATTAGGTACACGGTTAAGCGAGGATTTGGATTTTATGTCCTGGCGAAGCACCAAAAATGAAAGCAGAGAAATAGACATCTCAGCTATCCGAAAGGATCTTGAGGCAACAGGCTTGCTGGAATCATTTGATATCCTGGATATAAACCATATAGAAGCCATCGTTGGAAGTGTAAAAGTTTCTTTTTATGCAAATCCAAACCGTTCACCTGTAAAAAAAATCATTCCACTCACGGGNAATCTTAGAATGGCTGATAAAACATCCATAGGTGCAATGAAAATGGAAGTATTGCTAAGGCGCAGCAAATTCCGGGATTATTATGACATTTATTCGCTTCTGGAAGCAGGAGAGGATNTGTTTGAGATGATGGATATGNCACTTAAATATTCGGGACATCGCCTTAAATCCAAAAACCTCCAGTCGCTTCTCACTAATTCTAAGAGATTTATCATAGAGGATAAATTTAAGGAACTTGAACCGGTATATGACATTTCCCCCACAGATATAGAAAATAAATTACGAGATGTGATTCTTGCCGGACGGGCTAATCAGCAATAAAAGTATCAGCTTATTATAAATTGGAGCTGAGAATTGCGGCTAATGCGGCGATTTTTGCTACTTTTGCGTGTATTACCCACAATGACATGAGATTTTTTCATCACATAATCATTCTTTTAGCAGGAGTGCTTGCAGCGGGATGCAGCAAAAGCGACTCATTTAAGGTTAGCGGCACAATCGACGGTGCCGGAGGCTCTATGGTGGAACTGCTGTACTTCAACAACGGCGCATACGAGCGTCTGAGTGCGCCAGCTAAAGAGGGCAAATTCGAGTTTCAAGGCTCGGTATCATCCCCGGCAGTCGCTTTTCTGAGTGTCAGCGGTGGAGCTCCTCTTGTGGAACTCGTGATAAGAAACGGTGCTGACATCCGATGTGAAATTGACCCGGCAAATCGATTCGCTCTGAAAATCAAAGGGGATAAGGCTAATGAATTATACAGCAAATTCCTGAATGACAATGCCGAAGTTTTTGAATCACGCAGCATTTCACGCATAAATGATGCTGTAAAAAAATTCGTGGAGAAAAATCCTGGTTCAATCGCTTCGACAGTTGCCGTCATTACCCAGTTCAGGAGTGCTGACAATGAGATTATGGCAGATTCGCTTTTAGGAATAATNGATGCNGAAGCACGCCCAAATAGCCTTCTCGCCAATTATAATGCGGTACTTTCAAGCCAGTTGTCGGCAGAGTCCCGTGAGTCGGTAGGNTCAATGACNCTTATAGGAAGGAATGATTCCATAGTGCGTTACAATCCGTTCCGCCATAAATTGTCAGTGCTTGCATTTGCGGGTGGCGACAAGACCGAGCGCGATTCCATCTTGAATGCGTTGCGTGCACTTAGGAAAGATTACGATACTAAACGCCTTGGCATGGTAGAGGTTATCACTGTGCCGGACAGTGCGACATGGATTAATGTGACAGAACAGGATAGCGCGACATGGTACCAAGTATGGACTCCCGGCACCTTTTCAGCGCCATCGTTCCGCCGCATGGCTATAGCCNGAGTACCTTACTTCGTTGTTGTCGATTCAACCGGNCACCAGGTTCACCGTGGGNCATCCGCGGTCGCCGCNGAAAGCTTNGTNCGTTCACATCTTANACAATGAAGCTATGTTGGTAAAAACTTACGGAGCTGCAGTACAAGGCATAGACGCTATTGTAGTAACTATTGAAACGGTTGTTGACCGCGGTTTTAGTTTCACTATGGTGGGGCTACCAGACGCGGCTGTCAAGGAGAGCTACCAGAGGGTTGTAAGTGCTATCAACCAAAGCGGGGCGGAATTTCCACGACATCGTGTAGTCATTAACCTCAGCCCTGCCGATGTAAAGAAGGAGGGCGCGGCATACGACCTCCCCATAGCTGTAGGCATCCTGGCAGCTGCTGAGAAAATACCCTCGGAAAAACTCGGAGGGATGATGATTATGGGTGAACTGTCGCTTGACGGTTCAGTATTGCCTATCCGCGGCGTGCTCCCTATGGCTATAAAGGCGCGGTCACTCGGCTATAAGGGAATGATTGTGCCGAAAGCTAATGCCACCGAAGCAGCCGTGGTAAATAACCTTGAGGTGTACGGAGTTGACAACCTGCGGGAAGTGCTCGACTTCCTTTCCGGCAAAGGCGAGATAGAACCTACAATTGTTAACACACGCGCTGAATTTGCTGCCGATGCCGGAAACTTCGATTTCGACTTTTCAGAGGTGAAAGGACAGGAGAGTGTAAAGCGTGCCTTTGAAGTTGCATGCGCAGGTGGGCACAACATATTGCTTGTAGGACCTCCGGGGTCCGGCAAAAGCATGATGGCAAAGCGTTTACCNAGCATTTTNCCTCCACTCTCCCTTGCAGAGGCACTGGAAACAACTAAAATCCATTCAGTTGCCGGAAAATTGAAAGGGGGCTCAAGNCTGCTGACCCGACGCCCTTTCCGCTCCCCTCATCACACCATTTCTCCNGTTGCTCTTGTTGGAGGCGGCAGCAATCCGATTCCGGGGGAAATTTCATTAGCGCACAATGGCATTTTGTTTCTCGATGAATTTCCGGAATTTTCGAGGGGCGTCCTTGAAGTCATGCGCCAGCCACTGGAAGACAGACATATAAATATAGCTCGGGCNAAATACTCAATAGACTATCCTGCCGGATTTATGCTTGTGGCAAGCATGAACCCCTGTCCTTGCGGTTACTATAACCACCCCACAAAGGAGTGTACTTGTCCGGGTGGTGCAGTACAGAAATACCTGAACCGTATTTCCGGTCCACTACTTGACCGCATTGACCTGCAGGTGGAAATTCTGCCTGTGCCATTTGAGGAAATATCCTCCGGAGCACCGGGCGAAAGCAGTGCAGCAATTCGTGAGAGGGTGGTGAAAGCGAGGAAAATACAGGAAGAACGCTTTAAGGACGAAAAGAATGTGCACTGCAACGCGCAGATGAACACCCGGCTGCTGAACCGCCATGTGGTTCTCGGCACTGAGGCAAAAGAGCAGTTGCGCGAAGCAATGGCGCGACTCGACATGAGTGCCCGTGCTTATGACCGCATCCTAAAAGTCGCAAGGACAATCGCCGACCTTGACAGCAGCGAAGAGGTCACCGCTGCACACATGCGCGAAGCGGTATCATACCGCAACCTCGACCGCGGCAACTGGGGCAGCAGCATCTGACCGATGAACGAAATTCTTTCTCACTAAAGATCGAAGCTTATACAAAGAATCCATGAATGGTAACGAGAGAATGTAATGGATAATATTTTTTGTTCAAGCTACGAGCTTAAGCGAGCATAAAAGAAAAGATGGATGGCAAAAAAATGGACTGGCAACAACCGAGCCCCCTGGCATGACTACAAAACCCGCCAAATATATCATATAACCCTTAGAAAAAGCCCGAAGGTAATGCCATTCGGTTCGATTGCAGGAGATTGGAGACTTAAGCCTGGTACTCCAGGGAGTTCCCACATCCAGGCATCCCCGTTAGGTAAAATCATCAAAGAAAGCCTTAGAGAGCTTCCAAACATCCATCCTGCTTTAAAATTATACCAATATGCCCTAATGCCTGATCATCTTCACCTTATTGTATCTGTTGAAAACAGGCTTGAAGAGAGTCTTGGTCGAAAACTGGCAGCCTTCAAGGTTCTGGTAAATAAAAGAGCGGCAACCGATAGTGTATTCGAAAAAGGTTTTAATGACCAAATTCTTACCACTACCAGAAATCTAAATGACATCTTTACATATCTCCGGGAAAACCCTTACCGCCTTGCAATACGTCGTGCAATTCCCGATTTCTTCCATAGGCATGATAATCTCATGATTGGGAATACTACCTATCAAGCATATGGCAATCTCCACTTATTGGCATGCCCTTTCAAGGAGCAAGTTATAGTGCACAGAGCTGACACACCTAACCGATTAACTACCCGTAAAGATATATGGTTCTATACCGCAGCAAACGGCGGAATACTCGTATCTCCTTTCATCAGTAAAAAAGAGAAAGAGATACGAGTGGAAACAGAAAAATTGGGCGGGCGGTACATTCTCATTACCCACGAGGCTTTCGGAGAACGTTTCAAACCATCTACACACTATTTTGACCTATGTTCCGAAGGGCGCCTGCTTATAATATCACTCGTTCGTCCTACAGGAACACCCATCTCCCGTCAAATCTGCACTGAAATGAATACACTCGCCGAAAANATTGCTGAAGGGAAAATATGATATTTTATTTTGCATTTTTATTTGCATATATACAAAATACATCTTACCTTTGCGCCAACATACAACTATAAACACACCACACTTATGAAAAATTTCACATTCAGCCTCAAATGGCACACTATCCTTGAAAATTACCCGGTAGAAATTCGTCGCGAAGTTTTCGACGCTGTGATAACCTATGCTGCAACAGGCAAAGTTATTGAAATGCAACCGCTTGCACTGATGGCATTTGATTTTATCCGTTATGAAATTGATGAGCGGACAAAAGCCCGTGAGCGCCGCGCCGCAAAGAAGGCATCAGGCAAAGGCTCCATATCATCTGTCCCGGTTCAAGATCCAAATCCCACTGCCAACATTGAAACGCCCGAAATGCCCATAGATATTGCGCCAACAACTGCTCCCAAAGCCCCAGAGCCTAATAAAAAGCCCGGGCCTAAGATGCCGGATTACCTGGCGGCACGTGCTGAAAAACAGAAGCCACTCTCAAAAACTGTAGCGCTTAAAGGGGTTAAAATCAAACTTGTAAAGGCAGCATCCAATCAACGCTTCCGCCGCAAAATCTGTGCATGAACCGGAATATCCCAAAATATTCTTAACTTAGCAGAAAAATAACGGATATGGAAGAGAAAAAACTTTTTCTGCTCGATGCCTACGCGCTTATATACCGCGCTTACTATGCCATGATTCGCTCCCCGAGGATTACTACCAAGGGATTCAACACCTCTGCGATTTTCGGATTCTGCAATACCCTTGATGAAGTATTGCGCAAGGAAAATCCTACCCACATAGCGGTTTGCTTTGACCCTACAGGCAAGACATTCCGCCATGAGGCATACGAGGAGTATAAGGCGCAGCGCGACAAGCAGCCGNAGGANATAACTGTTTCCGTGCCATATATCAAGCGTATCCTTGCGGCNTATAATATCCCTGCNATCGANGTTCCGGGATATGAGGCGGACGATGTNATNGGAACCCTCTCCAGNATAGCGGAGAGAGAGGGATTCATAACTTACATGATGACACCGGACAAGGATTACGGGCAATTGGTCACCGACAAGGTATTCATGTACCGACCCTCACTACGCGGAGAAGGCTTTGAAATTCGCGGTCCTAAAGAAATATGTGAGAAATTCCTCATTGACCGTCCTGAACAGGTAATTGACATGTTGGCGCTTGAGGGCGACACCAGCGACAACATACCCGGTTGCCCCGGCGTGGGAGAAAAAACAGCCGCAAAGCTAATAAGCATATGGGGAAGTGTGGAAAACCTTTTAAAGCACACCCATGATCTCAAAGGCGTACTACAGAAAAAAATCGAAGCGAATGCAGATAATATCCTTTTCTCAAAATTCCTCGCGACAATAAAAACAGATGTGCCGCTGGGCGACATTGATCCGGAATCTTTCAGGCGCAAAGATATTAATGTTGACGAACTGGCGGAAATTTACCGTGAACTGGAGTTCCGATCATTCCTGAACAGGCTCGGCATGCCTGCTACTGCAAGTGCTCCAGCTCCGGCACCAGCGCCTGTCGAGGGGGAAATGGGCAGTCTTTTTGACTTTCAGGAGGAAAACCAAGCTGTGGAGTCTATCAACTCACAAAGTCATAACTACAAACTCATCACCACAGCGGCAGAAGCGGCTGAGATGGTNGAGCGCATGAANGNNTCGGATCGGATTTCAATAGCCNTAAACGCTTCCGGCGAATTTGCCATGACTGCAAAGCTTGAAGGAATAGCATTTTCAAATGCNAAAGGATTCGCCACATACATTGCTTTCCCGGCGGCAAAGGTACAGAGGGAAGAAATAGCAGTGGTGTTGCAGCCGCTGTTTGACAAAGTGCCCCTGATTGTCGGCCACAACATAAAGCGCGACCTGATTGTGCTCCGCAGGGAAAAGATGATTCTCGGAAAACACTACTATGACACCTCCGTGGCGCATTACCTCATCGACCCCGAAATGAAGCACGAACTGGCGTATGTGTCAAGAAAATACTTGAACTACTCCATCATTGAGCCAGAACCGGCACCTCCGGGCAGACCACCGAAGAATCAGCCCGGAATGTCACGCGAGGAAGCGGCAACGAAATTCGGTGAGCAGGCGGACATAACCATGCGCCTATATGACGAACTCACCCATATTATAAAAGAGCAAGATTTGGAACCATTGCTCACCTCCATTGAAATGCCGCTCGTGAGGGTACTCGCCGAAATGGAATGGAATGGAGTGAGGATAGATGTCATGGAACTGTCCCGTCTTGACAAGCAGTTCACCGAAAGGCTTAGGGACATGGAGCAAAAAATATTCCAGCTTGCCGGAGGACCGTTCAACATCAGCTCCCCCATGCAGGTTGGAGAGGTTCTCTTCGACAGGCTGAAAATTGACACCAACGCCAAGCGCACGAAAAAAGGCGGCTACTCCACCACTGAGGAAATCCTTGAGAAACTGCGTGCGGCAAACCCCATTGTTGACCTTATCCTGCAATACAGGGCACTCAAAAAACTCCTCACCACTTATGTCAAGGCATTACCGGCAATGGTAAATCCGGTCACCGGCAAGATACACACTTCATTCAACCAGACCGTTACCGCTACCGGGCGAATATCATCCACCAATCCAAACCTGCAGAATATCCCAATCCGCTCCGATGACGGCAGGGAGATTCGCCGTGCATTCATCCCTGAGCCGGGAGACTTGTTGCTGAGCGCCGACTACTCTCAGATCGAACTGCGCCTCATGGCTGTGCTGAGCCGCGACAAGGACATGATTGATGCATTCCTGTCCGGGGAAGACATTCACCGCGCCACAGCTGCAAAAGTTTACCACGAAGCGATTGAAGATGTCACTGACACGCAGCGCAGGAATGCCAAGACTGCAAACTTCGGCATTATATATGGCATATCCGCTTTCGGGCTTTCGGAACGGCTCGGCATACCTCGTGCCGAAGCAAAGATGCTTATAGACGGCTACTTCCGCACATATCCGGGTGTCAAGGAGTATATGAACAGCAGCATAGAGTATGCCCGTGAGCATGGATTTGTTGCCACCCTCAAGGGACGCAAGCGCTTTTTGCCAGACATCAACAGCCGCAGCGCAGTTGTCAGAGGCTACGCCGAGCGAAATGCGATAAATGCGCCGCTGCAAGGATCGGCGGCTGACATAATCAAACTTGCCATGGTGGAAATCGACCGCCATATGACTGAAGCAGGGCTACAGTCAAAGATGATTCTGCAAGTGCATGACGAACTTGTGTTTAATGTTAAACCGGAAGAACTGCCGAAACTGCAGGAAATTGTCGTGCGGGACATGGAGGGAGCGTTTTCCGCAGTAGTACCCCTGACGGTGTCAAGCGNCACCGGCTTGAACTGGCTTGAAGNGCATTGATGGCACAGGTGGTTGACATAGCTGTNATAGGTGCGGGNAANCGTGNCNGCAAGTATCTTTTACTGCTGGCGCAAATGCCAGGCAGAGTGAGGATTGCCGCTATTGTTGAGCCCAATCCGCGCCGTGCCGCGAAAGCATCTGCAATTCTTGCGGAAGCTGGGGTACCGGATGCGCCGGTTTTCTCATCCTGCGCCGAAATGCTGCACACCATTGTGCCGCATGGTGCAGTCATCGCCACTCCTGAGCAGTTGCACTACCGGCAAGCCATGGAGCTGCTTGACAAAGGGGTGAATATTCTCCTTGAAAAACCTGTTGCAGTCACTGAAGAGCAATGCCGCGAAATTGNGGATAAGGCNGCAAGCAAAAAACTTGTTGCCGGAGNGTGCCATGTNCTCCGCTANCATCCNTATTTTGCAAAACCTATGTTCAATTNCCACCGACGGCATCCTCGGCGAAGTGGTGAGCGTTAGCCACAGGCTTAGCGTANGCATTGACCGCGCCTGCCACACCTTTGTCAGGGGTCCGTGGGGAAAACCGGCACTCACCTCCCCCATGTTGCTTTCCAAATGCTGCCACGACATGGACATCATCACCGCCATCGTCCGCAGCCGCGCGGCTGTAGTGCGGAGTGTGGGCGGAAGATGTTTTTTCAGGGCGGATAACCGTCCTGAAAATGCAGCAGATAGATGCGTTTCGTGCCCTATTGAGCGTGAGTGCTGCTTCTCGGCAGTTGACCTGTACCGCAGGAGAAGAGAGTGGACAGCCGGGTTTGACCCTGCACCGGGCGAAACCATTGAGTCCGAGGTGGAGAGGCAGCTTGCCAAAGGAGAATACGGAAGATGCGTTTTTGCGTGCGACAATGAGGCGGTGGACCGTCAGGTTGTTATAGCCGGATTTGAAAACGGAGCTGTTGCGTCCCTCACAATGAACCTATTCACCGCCGAAGATAGCCGCGACACACATGTCTGCCTGACCGGAGGTGAGATACACGGCAACGGGGAAATTATTGAAGTGGTGCCGCTGAGAGGAGAAAGAAAAATTTATGATTACTCCGGAATAGCTTCAATGCCGTACCATGCGGGAGCCGACAATGCTGTCCTGGAAGATTTCATCGAGGCGGTGCGCAACCCTGAGCACACGATGCTCGCCAACATAGCGGAGTCACTTGAGAGTCATCGTATCTGTATCCTCGCCGACCGCAATCTGGACAAAGTTTAAAGCCTGTTGACTATAAACCGTTGCTCCGCGGCGTTGTAGGCAACGCTCTTGCGGTCAAAGTAGCGGTTCAGCGCGCCTGAGGCGCCGAGTTCCGCCGGGCTTCCTATAGTCAGCCCTTTGCCTCGGTCAAGAAGCCACACCTTGTCCGCTATCTGTAGGGAAATGTCAAGATCGTGGGTTGACTGGAACACCACCTTATCCTTCTTTCGGGCAAGCTCCAGCAGCAATTGCATCATATCGACCTTGCTCGGGTAATCAAGGAATGCCGACGGTTCGTCAAGGATTATTACAGGAGTCGCCTGGGCAAGGACCTTTGCTATCATGGTTTTCTGCCGCTCACCGTCGCTAAGCGTGTGCATCATCCGGTTCTGCATTGCGGCAATACCCACAAGTTCAAGCGCTTCATCTACAATCTCACAGTCTTCCCGGCTAAGCCGCCCCCAGAATCCGGTGTAAGGGCTCCGGCCCATCTCAACCACCTGGCGCACAGTCACGTTGTTCAGCAACAGCCTGTCGGTCAGCACCACGCCTATTATCTTGGCAAGCTCTATTTCCGAATAATCGNCGATAGCCTTTCCCTCAACTATCACCTCGCCGGCAAGCGGAGGTATGAAACCGGCAAGCGTCCGGAGCAAAGTGGACTTTCCCGCTCCGTTTGAACCGATAAGGCAGGTAAGTTCACCTCGCCGCAACGATGCGTCTATACCGCTTGCAATAACCGTTTCTCCGCCTCGGTTCTTGTACCCGGTGCTCAAATTCCTCAGTTCTATGGCACGACTCCTATCCATAAGATTTGCTCTTGGTTTTCACTTGTGGCAAAAATAGATATTTCCCCTATATATCCCACATTTTTTTTGTACTTTTGCGCTTTCATAACGAAATAATATCACACAGCATTGG
>WFLX010043173.1_pt1 | contig 17256 bp, 5 predicted proteins | sample 4967041 | NCBI WGS metagenome assembly WFLX01 (sample SAMN12857096, study PRJNA449069) | gut metagenome | isolation source: stool from male and female vole | host: Microtus ochrogaster | place: USA:Florida | collected 2017 | reverse complement strand
TTCTGATGAGAAGGTCGCAACTGTAGATGCAGACGGGAAAGTTACACTCGTAGATAAAGGAACAACTGTGATAACAGCATCTACAGAAGGGAATGACGAATATGCTGGCGGAAATGCCAAATATGAATTGCATGTGATTCCATCAGCTTCCAACATCGCAGAACTTAAAGAATTAGCGCCAAATCTTTATGACCGCGTAAAAGTCAATTTTGCAGCAACTGTTAACTTTGGCAATCTGAGTTTCGCATACGTAACAGACGAAGAGGGGAACGCCACTTGCTTTGACGACATGCGNAACCGCAATAGCACATCGACCAATGTCGNAACTATCTATAGCGTTGGAGACGTGATACCAGCCGGGTGGATAGCAACTAATGCAACAGTATATGAAAGTGCAATCTGGGAAGGACTTCCGGAAAAATCTCATGAGACAGTAGAAGTGGTGTATCCAAAAGTCACTTCAATTACCTCGGAGGATGCCGACAGAGTAGTAGTGCTTGAAAATGTGACATTTGAGACTCGCACTGCTGAAGGAAACACCAAGGCATATGGCACAGCGGGAGATGGGACGCGCTATGAATTCCAAGACACATTCAATACTGGCTCAAAGCCAGCTGGAACTTATAATGTGACAGGAGTAGTGAAATATTCAAAGAGAGGCGACTCGGTATATTTCTACATGGCTCCAATCAAATACACTGANTATACCGGGTCATCAGTAGAAATTCAGGAAGCAACTTCAGAAAAGGCAATATTCTATGANCTCNACGGAACATCAGTGTCAAATCCTAAATCAGGGATCAATATAAAAATAGAAAACGGAAAAAGCGTAAAGATTTTAAAGAAATGAAACGAATTTTATTTTTGGGGCTTACCGCTGCATCCATAACTTTTGCGGAAGCCGCAGTGCCTGTGATGAAGACATCNAATGAAGATGTACTGATGAANNCAGGCAAAGGAGGAATCAACAAGNGCTCCTCCTCCATCAATAATGGAATTTCTATCGGAGAAACTATCCGGAAGAAGGCATCAGAAAGCAAAGGGGGCAATGATTATCTGCTCTATGAGAACTTCAGCGGCTGGGATGGGAAAAACGCAAAGTGGCTTCCTGAAGGATGGGCTTTAGAGCATAAAGGGACTTGCAGCATGGATTACTCATGGAGTGTATTTGCTCCAAACATGTATTATCCCGCAATTCATGATGGGAAATATTGTTTTTGCGTGTCATTCACGGAAAAGCCACAAGATGAATGGCTTATTACTCCTGAATTCACGCCTAAAGAAAATATGCTCCTAAGCTACTATATGCTCAATCGTCCGCTCCTTTTCTACAGCATGGAAAATCTTGACTGGGGCACAAAAGAATATAATGGNGATAAAATCGTAGCGTTCACTCTGCAAATCCTNATCCAGGAAGAAGGNGGAGAATGGCAGATACTTCGCGACCACGCTGAGGAATGGAAGNATTGCAACTACCATGAACTTTTTGATGCATCCAACACTTCAGCACTTGAAAAGCAGACAGTAGATCTTAATGCCTATGCTGACAAAAAAGTCAAGATTGCATTCAGATATTTGGGAGCTGATGGCGACATGATGATGCTTGATGCAGTAGGAGTAGGATATCNTACACTTNATGCAGTATGGTATATGGNGNCTACAAATTCNCTTTACTGGGGATTTAGCAAAGATTCTTATTTCTATCAGCCGGCTACAGATATAGCCTATTATCCTGCGAATACCGGAATAATTTGGCCTAACATGTCGGAAGAGGATGCGTCCTACTCATGGCAGTATGATGCCAATAACAATTCCGGATTCAAAGCTGAGGAAGATGAATATGAACTTTCCCTCACATACGGAAATGACGAGGAAGGACAGACACCTACACTCTATGAATCTCCTATTCTGACAGCGATAGCACCTGAAAGGATTGATGGAGTCTACCAGTCGCCCGTAAAATATTTTCAGATTGGAGGAAAAACATCATTTACAGGAGCCGATGGAACTTTCGACTTCACTCTCTTCCAATTTCCAATGATCAATCAGGATCTCGCTTACAAGGGAGTGATGGACGACAAACTTGGAGCCTACAGCATACCGGTGTATGGCTATAATGAGTTTTCTAACGATTACTGGCTCAACTATTCTCTGAATGGAGAAGAGGCTCTTGAGGGTGATTATTCACATCTGATAGGAATCGGAAATGTATATTTCGCTTCTCATGATGTTGCACTGAAAGTGAATGGCATCAGTGTATATGGCTGGGGAAGAATCTGGGATGATGCTGAGCTCACCGCGACAATATATGCACTCGACTCAGAAATGCACACTGCCTATGACACTTATACAGTAGTAGGACGTGCCACACTCAGCGGAAAAGATATCCTNGCATTAGATGACAAGAGATATAAAGACTATATCTATCTCCCATTCAAATTTGACGAGACAGTCAATGTGCAGGCTTCTGAAGAGCATCCGGCATTCTTGATAATGCTCGAAGGATTCAATTCAGACAAAGTGGACTATTTTGCACCTCTTCACAATTATTTGCCCATAGACAACGGTTTCTCTGCCGGATATATGCTTCATGAGATCAATCTTCAAGGACATACAGGAGATGATGCATATAAGTCGCTAAAGAGCACCCAATATGTGGAGAATGGCACTTATTACACTCACCCGGTGACATTCGCAATCGGACTTGATGCTGAATATGCCACAGAAAGCACGGCTGTTGAGGCAATTGGGGCTTCGGAAGGATCGGAAGTTACATATGACTTGAATGGACGCCAAGTATCAGCTGCTTCTGCTTCTGGAATATATATTGTCAAATCTGCTGATGGAAGTGTTAGGAAAGTGATAAGATAAGCCCCCTTGCCCCCTAAAGGGGGAATTTAAAATGCTTTTAGGGGTGAAAATGATAAAGGGGAGCGCGTTGGCGCTCCCCTTTATTTTTGTGCGGATTTTATTCTTTCTTCTTATTTCACTAAGAGTTTTAGAGAGGAAGTGGAGTCTGCTTTGCGGATGACTACNGTCACTACACTGCCATCTACATTTCCAAGAGAGATTGAGTGCTNGCCCTTTGCTATNAGTTTGCCAGTCACATCGTANACCTCAACCGACTTGATATCGGAGACGTTTCCNCTGATNATGATAGTGCCATTTTCGATAGAAATGCCGGCTGCACCAACCTTCAAAGCCTCAACTGCAGAAGCACCGATGACTTTTATTACAAATGGNTCAGCAAACGAACCAACAGGTATTTCCTCAAACACTACATTAGTATCAGAAAGCATCTCATTATTGTCATTGCCAATGAAGCGGAAAGTGATCAGATCGCCCTTGTTGCCATGAACATTCAGCATCAACAATCCATCTACAACAGCACCGATGCCACGGCATTCATTGCCACAGAACGCAGCCACTTCATAGTCTTCAGCATCCAAGCCATCAAGAGATGCNATCACAGGCATNACGAAAGCATATTTGTGNTTGTCAACGGTCCAGTATCCATCTATTGCAGCCACCGGNGNCTTCGCAGGAGCGGCATTTGCTTGTTCCGGAGCAAGATTGTAGTTGAATTCCTTATAAGTTTGGCTATAGTACATGTAGCCTTCTCCTGGCACGAACTGTGAAAGAGTACCAACCCAATTTCCATCGGCATCAGCCTGAACAAAGCCATCGAGACCTACAATCATCTCACCCTCTACGGCAGGCACGTTAGCCATCAAGTCAGAGATAAGGAGACTACCTTCGTCAGTTGGGCAACCGATCCAGTTCCAGCCGCGGAAAATTTGAACCTTAGCAGTTGGGTCGAATGCCACACCAGCCACATTACCAGTCCAAGAATCGGCGTCAACGCAAACCTTGTAGCCGACATTAGGAACAAGTTCTTTGAGGCTACCAACGAGACCGTATTTAGCATCGCGTACCACTTCTTGAGTCTGAGAAAGGACAGTAGAGATACCTTCAGTTGCGAATTCAGCTATAGGAACAGCGTTTTCAGCATAGTGAGACACCCAGTTCCAATTTTGAGCGAGGTTGTAGTCATGATCAGCCTTTTTGAGCTCGAAATTGAGAGTCACAGTCTCAGAAACATTACCTTTGCGTTCAGCCACAACCTTGACAGTCATATTCTCAGCTGTAGGAGCGAATGGAGCCTCATAGAGGATTCGAGAGCCATCAGCCAGAGTTGGGTCAGAGCCATCAAGAGTGTAGTAGATAGAAGCCACCTTTGTGGGAGAAGCGAGTTCGATAAGGCTTGAACGGTAGAGTTTGGTACCACCAACGCCTACAGAAGCCGGCTCATAAACCCAAAGAGGATGCTCGCCGATAGCCAAGGAAGACTCGACAGTGCCTTCATTAGCACAGAGGTAGGCAGAGAAAGGACGGATTGCAACTACGCTGTCGGCATCAGCAGAGATGAAAGCACTTGCATCATCATTCATAGTCAGGAGGTCGACATTGCGAGTTTCTCCATCGTAAGAGCCGTAAAGCGAGAAGTATTTGCCAACAGCCACAGTCTCTTCCGGAACGGGAGTGAATGGAACATCGTAGCCCACACCATTTTCATTAGCAGTAGTGCTGAAAGTCACGTGGACAGAGCTGAATGGAGCGCAGACGTTAGCGAGGTAAGGATGGTTGGGAAGCAGAGAAGACTGAGGAGTCAAAGACTCTGAGTTCTCATCTGAGAACGAGAGGAGATGGATACCGGCACCTTCACGAGCATCGAATTTTTCTTCCATATCCATCTTAGAAGGCTGGAACGGAAGGATGATAGTAGACCAACCGCCATCTACATCGCAATCATTGCTTGCAGTGATTTCAGTAGAGAATGAAATCTTATGATCGCCAAGATTGAAGCTTGCAGGAGCATTGAAAGGATAGTTAGCATCGAGAGTGATATCAGATGCAGCCACGCGATTACCATCTTTGTTAAGGATGATATTGACTGACTCAGCATTNGGGATATCTGCAGAACCAACATAAATGAGGCAGTTAGGATTGAGACCTCTGAAGGATTCAGCAGTAACACCGTCAACAGCACCAACCTTACTCATGCCAGGTTTGCCACTTGGGGCAGGAGCACCAATCGAAGGAAGGATAATGCTTGTCAGATTGTCGCAACCATCGAAAGCACCATCACCAATAGTGGTGACTCCCGGGAGAGNGAGCGACTCGATACCATCGCAATCNTNNAAAGCACCTTCNCCAATTTCAGTGACAGTCTCAGGAATAATTACGTCGACCAAATTACTCATTCCTTCAAATGCACCNGCCGGGATTGTCTCGTTTTCGATATCAGAGAGGTCGATAGTCTCAACAGACTCGAAATTCTCACGGATAGTCTCAAAATCCTCATCAGTCACATCGCCGGAGACAGCGAGTTCGGTGAAAGTAATTGCATCTTCCTTATCTACAGAATCAAGAGCATCTGCAGGGATCACATCGCCTTCCTCGTAGGTGCGAACACCGCTTATACGAATCCAAGTGTCGCCTTCGAGAGCAGGTATGGTATANATACCGTTGTTGCCAACGAGAGTATACTCTCTTTCCTCGTAGANAGGGGAAGTGCCAGTCTTAGTCATAACCTTAGAAACNAGGGTTACGACAGGTGTTGTCTTTTCAGGTATGTCTGTGAGCTGGAACTTGAATTCACTTCCTTCCTTATATAGAACAGGTTTCACTTCAGTGTTGGCAGTGTTGCTTCCGTATTGATTTTTCACCATATACTGGAACTTATTCATCGGCACATTTCTCCATTCGCAACCTTCAGGCATTTCCACGATCTCAGCCTTGATACCATTAGCACCTTCTTTATTCTCAAAATTCAGTGAATAATAGAATTCAACTTTAAGTTCGTGATCCTGAGGCTTGGTAACGCCGGAAGTAGCAGTGGGATNCCAAACGANATACATACGGCCACNTACCATGCTCCATGATTGCTNCGGAGTNCATCTTTCAGCAGTGTTTGAGTAAGCTGCGCTGTTGTTGAACACATCGATACCATTGTCATAAACCTTGAAAACCACACCAGGGCGCTCAATTGGGCTCGACTTAACAGTAAACTGAGAGCTCTGATTGNTAGGAAGGATCANCATGAGTCTAACTTGNTCAGTCTGTCCCACTTCANTACGGTTGGGATTAGCTGTGAACTTGTAGAAAGCAATACGGGANGGATCATATTTCACCCAATNTGCATCTTTGGCATTGGCGGGAGCCTTATAAAGAGGAATCATTGCCCACCAAGTAGACGGCACGCTATAGCTATCTTCAGAACCTTTCGGCACTTCCAAAGTCATTGTTGAAAGGCCGCTGGAAGGGAATGGAGAAGTATTACCACAAGCTGGAGCCACAGTAGGCTTGGCAATAATCTTCTTAAGATTGACACAAGAAGAGAAAGCGCCATTTCCAACATAGGTAACTTTGGCAGGGATAGTGATTTCAGTGATTTGAGTGCAGCGAGCGAAAGCATTCTTGTCGATTCTCTCGAGGCTATTGGGAAGAATTATAGTCTTAAGCGAAGAGAGTGCGCTCGCGCTTGAGGGAGCGAAAGCATTTTCAGGTATTTGATTACCGGTCATTCCCGAACCCTTGATATTGACATCCGACAAATCAAGATCGATTATAGTGCTTGCATTTTTGCGAATTGCATCGAAATCGCTCACCAGCATGTTACCGACAAGTTTGACACGAGTGGGACAATCCTCCAATTTAGAAGCGAGGAGGCCTTCCTGAATATTATAGACCATGTAGTCGCCGGCATCTGCATCCTTCACTGTTATAGTGACATCAAGGTCTTCAAGGACAGCGGGTATAGAAACATTTGCATTAGCCACATTAGACTGCTTTGTCTCGCCGTTGACAGCGACTGTAACACGCTGGTTAGGATTGATTGCAGAAGCCTTAATAGTGAACGGCATACCGCGAACCACTTCTGAAGAAGCTCCTTCGATTCTTGCACCAGTGACACTTGTAGGCATGACAACATTGTGATAGANCACTGGGTTATTGACAGCCTGCAGACGATCAGTGATACCTTCAGNCTCTGCATCTACGAGTTGCCAATTTTTCTTATCATAAGAAGTGGCGAGACGAATCTGATTGCCCTCTTTNACTTGGGCCTCTTTCACCTGGCAAATGAAATTGTAGGTAAGATTTTCAGCAGCGCGGCTATAGTAGTTGCTGACGATAGAAGAAATAAACTCCTTGATAGCACCATTCTTATCAGTAAGCACNATACCGTAGAACTTGGCAGCGTCATCGCCCATAGGAACCTTAATAGCATTTGCGCGCACGGTAAAGTTCTGCTTGAANGGTACGTTGACAACACTTGTCACCAAGCCAATACCACCTGCATCAGCAGTAAGTTTCCAAGTCTGGTCGACTGTAGTAGGTTGAGGCNGCTTAAACTCTANATGGNTTAGTGTATTGCCATTAATAGTGGTCTCATAGANGCCGGAAGCATCCNCAGTGAGACGAGTGNAGTTTNCANATACTTCCATGATAGCATCTTCATTAGAGCCGTCAGTCTCAACACTGAATTGGTATTTAGCACCCTTATTGAACTCAATCCCTTCAGTCAGAAGATTAAACTTGAGTCCCTTTTGTTCTGCCACAGTCAAAGTGAACAGATCGGTGGCAACAGGATTTTCTTCAATTATGTTCTTAAAATCTTGCCAATATTCCTTTGCTTGGTATGCAGCAGAAGCTCCAACCGGAACCACAAGTTTATTTTTAGGAGTACCATTGAATACACACCAATTAATCCATGCTGGAGAAGAACGGCGTACTATCACTTCTTGAAGCGAACTGCAACCAACAAACACGTTGTATTCCCAAGTGGCCACTGATGCAGGAATCTCAACAGAAGTAAGACCAGTATTGTTGAAGCATCCATTCTTTAAAGTAGTAAGATTTGTAGGGAGAACAATCTTTTTGAGCGAACGATATCCACTGAAAGCCTTAGCCGGAATTGCGTTGGCAGGGTTCGAGCCAAGAGCAGATATGCTTGTCTGAGAAAGATCGAGACTCTCTATCTTCATTCGGTCGCGAATGAAAGCGAAGTCGTTGGCATTGATAGTGCCAAAGAGAGTAAGGTCTTTTACAGTAGCAGCCTCATTTTCAGTAATACAATTTTGGAGATTTCCAGCAGTTACCCACACCACCTTCTTTGAAAGCACGTCGGAAGCATTCTGCACAAGAATATCTATCTGCTGATCTTCAAGCACATTGGAGAGGCGATAGCCATTATTTGCATCGGCGGTAAGAATGAAGCCATTGGCCTTTACAGTGACAACTTTATCAGCAGANTTTGGAACAACAGTAAAAGAATAGTCGCGGCCTTTGATCACCTTATNATCGACAGCGNAAACATCAGCATAGTCTGAAGAAGAGGGAAGAGACATTGAGAAATACNGAATCTCATTTCCTTTAGCAGAGGCATCGCCTTNAGCAAGCATATCACCGGATACAGGAAACCATTGNGTGCNAAAAGCAGGTTGAGCNACGAGTCTAACTATNTCTCCATCTGCAACTGNAGTTCCAGCTGGAACACTGCAGACGAAATCAACATAGGTCATGGTCTGGAGANCGACAAGACTGAAGTTTCTACCATCATTGAGCNATGTCTTCATATTGCCGNCAGCANCAAATNGAGCCACTGACAATTTTCCTGTGAAATCTGTATTGGAGATATTCTTCAAGGCACCGGCTCTAACAGTGAAAGAAGGAGTAGAAGTAATGTCGGCAACGTCAAGAGTAATACCAATCTGCCCTCCATCACTCGTCACATGGATANCTGNCCATGCAGTCTGATCAGCAGCCGGCTTGATTCCATATACTATAGTNATAAGANCGTTGTACTTATGAGCTTTGCTTACTACCGGATTCAAGGCATCAGTTGCATAGAAACCATTGGCAGATCCACCCCAACCCCAGTTGATATGGAAGTATGGTATAGAACCACGCATTTCGTAACCATCGCATACAAAAGCGTGACCAGCAGATACATCTTGACCGCAGTAAAGTACGGGGCGGTCGGCATCGATCTCATCCACTATCACCTGATCCCAGGCATCACGGCTCATCTCCTGACGCTTTTTATAAGATACACCCGCATCATAGCCAAAGAGTGAAGTAAGAGCGTAAGGGACCTTCACTTCATAGGCACTGGAACTTGACATACCGAAGTCGGTTCCGATACCAATAGCAGCGTCAGCCACGAGAGCAGCTACTNCATTTGCCTCANCGNNTGAATAANCACTACGGTANTTATCCATTCGCATAGCCNANCNANCATACTGGTCAACCTCACCGCTATTGACAAGAGAAGCCGGGCGAGAAGTAGGATATTGGTGATATTTAAGAATTTCAGCAAGAGCAAGTCCTACACAACCGGTAAGACGNCGGTTTGGGATGCTGTTGTTGAANGGTGCCTCTTGGCTCCAAGAAGGAGTTTCGAGAACTTTACTTGCAGACATGGCAGAAGCATGGGCAAGAACTCGGCGACGAGTATCAACTGACACCTTCACAGGCTCAAGGAGCACTCGNTCCGCAGATGTAGGCACAGAGCCGACACTCCATGTAGACTTATCGGAATATCCGATTACAGGAAGAGAGGTGTCGTCGGCTGAAATGATTACGAATCCTTTACCATCTTTGGCATTGAATACGAAGCATGTTGGATTAGAGACTGCATCGGTTGCTGTATATGCAAGTTCAAATGCATCTTTTGAAGCCAACCGGNGTACATCGCCAGACTGAAAGAATTCAGCCGCAATTTCTTTTGCGTCATCCACGCTGAGTGTAGCCGCTCCTAATAGAGAGGGCGCCATCGCACACATGCTGAGCATGAGCATCTGCTGAATTGATTTTCGCATAGGTCTTAAATGTATTATTTTAATGGATTAATTTTTTTATCGAGAAGCCTTAACCATGACTTTTTTACCATTTATGATATATAAGCCTGGAGTAAGATTATTGATTTCAGAAGATTTCGCATTCTTGAGGATAATGAAGCCTTCCAGAGTGGCTACTGTAACGCCATCAGTGACATTTCCGACCACATCAACTGAAGTAAATCCATCAAGGATTGCGGTCACTATCACGTCATGGGCAGGGACAGTAGCAGGATAATCGCTCCATCTTNAAAATCCTTCATATGATGACATATCAGGAGCCACTATTTCTGATCCATATGGAAGTAGTGATGAGNAGATTACATNATCATTAACCATGAATGTAACATTATAATAGTTGACTTCATATGTTCCGCTAAACTCAAGATCGGAAGCAGGCATGGTAGCAGGAACTACACCCCAACCAGAGAAAGTATAACCTTCTTTCTCTGGAACCTCCGGAAGAATTATCTCAGCTCCATAAGAAAGTTCTGACTCAAGAACTATCTCATCATCTATTTTGAAGACAATCTTATAAGAGTTCACATTATAGTTACCTACAAATTCAAGGTTCTTAGCTGGCATAGTTTCCGGAACATTACCCCAACCGGAGAAAGTGTGACCATCTCTTTCGGGTACCGCAGGCACTGTGATAGAACTACCATATGGGAGTTGAGCCGAATATATAACTTCGTCGCCAATCTTAAATATGATAGAATACGAATTCACATCGTAAGACGCTGTGAACAACAGATCTTGAGCTGGCATAGTAGCCGGAACCACACCCCATCCGGAGAATGTGTATCCTTCTTTTTCCGCTACTTGAGGCACAACTATGTTGGAACCATAAAGCACCTTTTCATCGTAGATCACATCATCCCCAATCATAAATGTGAGAGAATATGAATTCACATTATAAGTTCCAATGAATTCTAGATTGCGGGCAGGCATGGTGGCAGGGACATCTCCCCAACCGGAGAAGGTGTGTCCTTCTAAGACAGGAGCCTCCGGAGCTACAATTTCTGCGCCATAAGGCACTTCTCCAGTAGATACGATTTCTTCTCCGATTTTGAATGCCAGAGTGTAGTAGTTGAGGGCATATGTACCTCTTATGACCAGATCATTGGCTGGCATTACAGAGGGGATATCACCCCAACCGCTGAATGTATGACCTTCCTTGTCGGACAAGAATGGAGGGATAATTTCCGACCCGTAAGCAAGTGTAGTAGAAAGAATCACCTCATCATCGACCATGAAAGTCAAATTATATAGATTCACTTCATAGGTTCCTGAAATCTCCAAATCATAGGCTGGCATGGAAGAAGGAACCATACCCCAGCCAGTGAATGTATAACCTACCTTAAAGGGAGCTTCAGGAACCAAGATCTCTGATCCGTAAGGAAGTTGACCTGAATATATCACATCATCGTCAATCTTAAATGAAATCATGTAAGAATTGACTGAATAGGTAGCATCTATATTAAGATCATATGCAGGCATCGACGCCGGAACATCAGTCCAACCNACCAGAGTATGACCTTCTTTTGTTGGAGCATCAGGAACTTCAATTATAGAGCCGTAAGGAATCTTAGTAGAATAGTATACCTCTCCATCAATAAGGAAAGTTAGCGNGTAGATATTCACATTATAAGTGCCTGATATCACAATATCATAAGCCGGAACAGTAGCTGGCACAATGCCCCAACCGGAGAAAGAATATCCCTCCTTAGCGGGAGCCTCAGGTGTTGTTATTTCAGAGCCATAAGGGAGTTCGCCGGAGAAAATGATATCGTCATCAATACGGAATGTGACCAGATAGTTATTAACTGTATAGTTTCCTACGACTTCCACATTGGAAGCGGGCATGGTAGCTGGAACTTCTCCCCATCCGTTAAAAGTGTGACCCTCTTTTTCAGGAACTTCGGGAAGAATAATTTCAGAACCATATGCAAGATCGGCCATCTTAATTATCTCGTCGCCGATTTTGAATGTGATTGTGTAATAATTCTCAGCATATGTGCCAACAAATACAAGATCATAAGCAGGCATAGTAGCTGGCACATCACCCCAACCACTGAAAGAACGTCCTTCCAAATCAGGAGCCACAGGGACAACAATCGGAGCNCCATATTCAAGTTGNTGAGTCTGGAAAACTTCTTGATNGATACGGAATACCACTGAATAAGTATTTACAGAATAGTTTCCATTAAACTCNAGATCATTAGCAGGCATCACAGCAGGGACATCACCCCAACCACTGAAAGTGTAGCCTTCTTTAGCAGGGGCATCCGGAACAATGATTTCTTCTCCATAAGCCAATTCTTGAGAAACAAAATCTTCATTATCTAAGCGGAAAGTGATGGTATAATGATTTATTTCAAAGAAACCATTGATTTCGACATCATGGGCAGGCATTGTCTCTGGAATTTCCGACCATCCACCAAATGTATAACCTATCTTTTCCGGTGTGACATCCAATGCAGGAATTGGAGAGCCGTAGTTCACTTGAGACATGTGGAAAACCTCTCCATCGATTTTATATATCACATTATATATAATCTTCTCATAAGCACCTTTAATCACCAAATCATGAGCTGGCATAGTCTCAGGCACTTCACCCCAACCCAGAAATTTGAGACCTTCTTTTTCCGGAGCCTCCGGAACAATGATAGATGAACCGTAGGTGAGTTCGGTTGAATAGAAATTCTCTTCATCAAGGAGGAAAGTCAAGGTATAAAGATTTACAGTATAAGTGCTGTGAACTTCAATGTCGTAGGCAGGCATTGTTGCAGGGAGGTCGCCCCATCCGTTGAAAGTGTAACCTTCTTTTTCAGGAACTTCCGGAGCGACAATTGGATCACCATAACCAATAGTCAACGTCTCAACAACCTCACCGTCAATTTTAAATGTGGCTGTATAGAACGGAGACATCACAAAGGGGGAGGATGGCATACCAATTCTACTGTTGGCCTTGAAAGTCAACTCTGAGCCATCCTCTCCTTTGACAACGACGATTTGTCCGGTCTTTTTATCTTTCATATAGAATGAAAGTTTTTCACCTTCAGCAATATTGCTTCGAATACGCATGTAAAGACAACTCTCGTCTTGGGTCAATTCAATTTTTTCAGCCAATCCTCGCCATTCATCTTCTACAAATGCTCCGATTTCGTAAGCCGACAAGTCTTCAAAAACTTTATTCTCCATACGGAAATAAAGACTCATGTCGTAGCGAAAATCTGCAGGATTCAAGCTCCAAGATTCTGACTTGAGTCCCGCAAAAGCGGAGACAACCACGGTCATAAGAAGAATGACCAATGACACAAGCACCTTGCTGTTTAATCTTTTAGAAAACATGAATATTAAAATGATGGTTAATAATTACGTAGATTATAAAAATGCACTTAAAAATGATTCCATCCATAAATCCGACTACAAAAATAATTCTTTTTTTTGAAATGAATAGAGAATATATAAAATTGTAATCATTTTTTAATAAAATAAACACCAATAGAGAGTTAATTGTTAGGTAGAAAAAAGAATCTTTAAAATGATAAAAAATGAAGAAAGAACAGCTTTGGGGATACATTGACAAGAGTGGGGAGATGGTGATAACTCCGCAATTTCATGATGCCTGGGATTTTCATGAAGGCTTAGCCTCTGTTAAAATTGAATGGGCACGAGGGTATATCGATAAAAATGGGACAATGGTAATAGAGCCACAATTTCAATATGCCGGTCCTTTCGAGAATGGGAAAGCTCTTGTTCAACTTGATGGACTATGGGGCTATATCCGTCCAGACGGAAGTTGGGCTGAAACGCCACTCGAAGTTGAGGGAAATCCTATTGCGTGTCCTCCCCCATCCTCTTCACCTGAGTTACCCCCGGAGTATGTATATAGTGAAGGACTTGCTGCTGCAATGAAGGGAAAGAAATATGGATATATAGACGAAGAGGGGAAATTTGAAATAAAGCCTCAATTTGTGCAAGCCAAACCATTTCGCGAAGGATTAGCAGCGGTGCTTGTAAAAATATAAGAAAAAAACGGACGTAAAAAACAGACGCAGGTCAAAAAAAAACCTGCGTCTATCCTTATTAGACCCTAATATTTATACTGGTGATAAAGCACCATTTGAACTCGTAAANTTTCAGATTTTATGTTTAAGAGTGACTTGACCCTTAGAGGATGCTATCTGGATAAAAAATATTCCTTTTCTTCCTGAAAGATCAATTGCCACAGAAGGGCCTGTGAATTTTTCGGCTGCCACACAAATCCCATTCCTGTCAAAAACTAAAGCTGAGGATTGCTCAGAAGTATCGATATTTTCCAGTTGAACTATAACGAGTCCGCACTGCGCTATTGACAGAGTTGCAGAGAGGTTAGCGCTACTACTATTTTCCTCCATAATCTTAACTCCAGTCTCCTCACTCTCAGTCTCAAAACATCCAAGATCGGGAGCGATGCCATTATATTTAATTCCCTTTGAGAATAAACTTTCGCCTGCAAAAGGCGTAACAACAGACCCTTTATCAATGAGACGGTCATTATCAGGACGAATCTTCATGAAATCTAAAACAGGGAGATTACCATAAGCGTCTCTTGCACCATCCATGCCTTCTGTGCTTATGGAGAGGAAATCATCTGGCAGAGTATTGAAGTCGCAAGTCACTTGCTCTCCCACTATCGAATAAGGAGCATATGCGCTCTTGTTGCGGTCGGCTATTCCATCGCTTATAGCTACGCAGTTGGTGAATCTCACTATATGCCCGGCAGCTACCGGCTCATCAATTCTATAAGTGTAGTGACTCTTATTGTCAATATATTTTGCCGAATAACCTGTACAGTTATTCAAAATCATATGGCCTGAATTGTGATTTTGGTCAAAGCCTTTTTGAAGATTATCGAAAGCAAGACATCTATTGAGTATTACATTATTTCTTCCTTGGTCACTTCCCATCTTGAATCCGTTGCCATTGCCACTGCAGGGATTGCCATTTTCAAGAAAACCATTTTCAAATGCCCAGCAATTGTCGAGTGTAGTAGTGATATCATCAGGAAAATCTCCTTCTTTCTTGATGAACTGGTCCCATCCATCATCGCTATTGCGCCACGCGCGACAACCGTAGAAATAATTTCCATCACCATGTGATATCTTCACGGCAAATCCGTCGGCATTTCCTTCACCCGGATCAATGTTGAAATAAGAATCGCAATTTATCACCAGGTTATAGGCCGCAAGATTTTTCATTTGAAGGCCGGTGTCGGCATTCCTATAAAACGAACAGTTTTCGATTATGTTGTGATGTCCCTGCTGAGTGTTGGCGGCAATATCAGAATAAGAACCACCGGATGGTTTATTGCGCTCTATAAGCAGACCATTATCTCCTGCATTGCAGATGTCAATTCCATATATATGCCAATAGCTGCCGGTCAGACGCATACCTTGATTGTTGTCGGCAACGTTCATGTCGCTAAAGTCAAGCACGGCACGCCCATTGCGTGAAAACAAACAAATTTTTCCTGAATTTTTCTCTCCAATTGCACTGACATTTATGCGAGAGGAATATCGATAAGTGCCTCCATTCATAAAAATAGTATCGCCTGGAGCAACCAAATCAACAGCTTTCTGGAGATTGAAAAAAGGTTTTCCGATAGAGCCATCAGCCGTAGAATCATCACCAGAAGGATCGCAGTAGAAGATTTTATGTGCGAATACTGAAGGGTTGATATCTGGAGTTGTATATGAGATAGGAAAACCATAGGCTCGACCTCGCTCGTTTTCTGCAAATGGAGTCAGAGTGTATTCTATAGCAGGCAAAAGCTGAATAATAGTATTGTAGATATTATCATTCTCAGGATAGGCTTCAACCTCGATAGATGGCAACGATGATGTCTCCACTTTATATCCAGCTGAAGTAATTGCAGCTCCACCATCATCAACAATAGTAAGAGGAGCTTTGACCGCAATTGAAGTTTCAGTGGTCAGATCATCAATTATGGATATGGCAGAAGCAGTTACGGTAGGTTTCACAGCACCAGCAGTAGTAAAACACTTTGTTTCTCCATATGAGACACCAGCGAGAGAGACAGCATAAGCCCTGTAGCTTATGAGCGAAGCTGCAGGAAGTCCGGTTAAAGCAACCGAGAAGTCATCACCACTCCCCTCCACTTTATTCGAATGAATGTCGGGAGTTCCTGTTAGAGTCCAACATATGCCGACTGAGGAGACATATCGGTCACCGCCACTCAATACCGTTCCACCCACTATTGCTGAAGATGCGGTAATCTCAGTTGCGTCTTTTGTCTGCAATGAAGCGGGCGTCCCCTCTGGATAGGCAAATACTTCAATATTATCGATGTCTGCATCTGAAGTGCTCTCATTTGCAATTTTAATTCGGTTGAGAGATTTGTCTTGAATGCAAATCTCATTGTGAGTGTCGGAGACTATGTTGTACACTTGTTCCCAGGACTGCCCAGCATCGCCTGAAGCATATACAACAAGCTTTTTTCCAGTGCGGCCTTCATCGAATTTTATTGAGACTACACCTTGATTTAGCACTGGAGTAATAACGTATGAACCATTCTTTAGCATACGCAATGAAGCCTTGGAGCCATCCGGTATGTAAGATTCATTGGTATTGCGATACGCATTATAATATAGCCATTCACCTTGCCCCTCAATGGAAAATGCTTTTTCTGATAAAGCCTCCTCCTTTGAAGAAGGATAAAGAGTCGAATTTTCAAATGTATTAGTAAAATATGGAATTTCTTCCATTGATATGATTTGTTGGCCCTCTCCGTCAGTTCCGTCAGGAAGAGTGATTAGGACATCATCGATGAAGAATTGCTTGTTGGAAGTGGTGCGAAAGCGAATAAACCGTGTATCCGGGTCATTAATCATAACAATGTGACGTGTCCATGGAGAGGTTTCTTTATAGTTCTCTACTTCTATCCAATTGTTTCCGTCAATAGATTTCTCAACGTAGACTTGTCTGTTGGTGTCGAGAGCGTAATATACTATTGCTCCTGCACCTTTGGAAAGTTTAGGAGAAGTAATTCCATCTTTATATGTAAACTCAAGAGAGGAGGCACCAGAATATGCCTCGGAGTTTGTAGATTTGTTTTTGTTGACTATCCAATCCCCTGTAGAGGAGGCAACGGAGGCTTTGCCACTGCTCCATACGTCTTCCTCAAATCCCTCATTGAGGTAGGTATAATCCTTGGCAAAAACCGAAACCGCACAGACGGCCAAAACGGAGAGTGCGATAAGTCGAAGATTTTTCAAAATATTGTTCATGATATAGGTTATTATATGTTTCGCAACGAGTATAGACTGCAAAGATAGCACTTTTTTTT
>WFLX010258401.1_pt1 | contig 17262 bp, 20 predicted proteins | sample 4967041 | NCBI WGS metagenome assembly WFLX01 (sample SAMN12857096, study PRJNA449069) | gut metagenome | isolation source: stool from male and female vole | host: Microtus ochrogaster | place: USA:Florida | collected 2017 | reverse complement strand
AATCACTTAAACAGATAGATAATGACTAAAATCAATTTCAAACAACCCAAATACTATTTCCCCATAGTTGTTTTCGTGCCTCTTTGTGCTTTAGTCTATTTCCTTATGCAGACTTTCAGCGGAAATAAGGAGGAAGAGGCAAAGGTAACGACCGACCGTATAAATATGGAACTGCCTGAAGCACGGGCTGAGGAAGCAGGCGATAAGATGTATGAAATGACCCGGCGTTTCAGCGAGGAGGATGCGTTTACGGCTGTCGGTGCGCTCGGACAGGATAAAAAGGATTCCGAGGAGCTGGAGCATGGGTATTCGGAAGATGAACTGAACCGCATTGACGCCGCCGAAGCTGAGCGAATCCGTCAGCAGCAGGAGCTCGAGGAGTTGGAGCGCTCACTCGCGGAATCCCGCAAGCATATCAACTCTTACACTTATGGAGCTCCGTCAGGAAGTGCATCGGCTGACGGCAGCTCATCCTCTCAAGAGGAGTTCGCCCGTGATCTGGAGCAGATACAGCAACGCAGCTATGAACGACAGAAAGCAATCGAGGCGGGACTGGGCTTCGGAAAGCCCGACCCGGAGGAGTCTGTCAGAAAACAGCGTGCCGATTCAATAGCAAGGGCTAAGGCTTTGGAGCGTGAGCAGAACCGCCCGCTGCTTGTACTTAAATCTCAGGATACTAATTCCGAGAAGTTCAATACAGTCGGAAACGATGTGGCTTCTGATGATTCTCCACTTATACGAGCCATGATAGATCAGACCACAAAGGCGCACGAAGGAACACGCCTCCGTTTCAAACTTCTGGACGATGTTACTATACGCGACGTCAAGTTAAAGAAAGGAACTTATCTTTACGGAACAGTGAGCGGTTTCGGTCAGCAGAGGGTGATGGCAACAATCACAAGTATTCTTGTAGGTTCAAGGTTCCTGAAGGTTAATCTCTCTGTTTTTGACAACGATGGAATGGAAGGGTTCTACGTCCCCGCATCATCTTTCCGTGACTTCTTGAAGGAAGCCGGAGCCTCAACTGTTCAACAGAACATCAGCTTTGAATCTGAAAACGGTTACGGATCAGGTATATCCGGCGAGGCTATAGCGTTGCAAGCCCTTCAAAATATGTATAACTCGGCAACCTCTGCGGTGTCTGCAAATCTTCGAAAAAATAAAGCAAAGATAAAGTATAACACTATAGTTTATCTCATAAATTCGGACGAAGCCCGTTAAAGCAAACTTACATAAGCACTATTCAAAAAACTGACTTACAAATCACTAATTCATAATCTTGTATGAAATCAAAATTTCTTGTAGCCCTATTCTGCGCTCTCGGTATTGCCGGCAGCGCTACTGCAAAGGAGACGATTCTGGTAAACAGCGAGGTGACAACCCATATCGTTATGCCGGAGAGTATCAAAATGGTGGATATTTCCACCACAAAGCTAATCGGGAACCAGTGTGCTGACAATATCGTGCGCGTCAAGCCGTTCATCGAGAACNATTCCCTTCCTGTGGTATACCGNGATAATGAGCTCATTGCGACACTTACACTTATCGGCGAACGCCACATAGCTCAGTATGATATCGTCTATACTTCGGCTCCNTTACGCGCTGCGTCAATTCACCGCGTCCCTTATGCTCACACACAATCCTATGTAAACCCNGAGGTCTCAATGCCCCAGTCTGAAATGGCGCGNTATGCCTGGGCTGTATATGGCAGCGACCGCAAGTTCAATCAGCTTGTGTTCCGTGCAAACGGAATGAAGGCGATAGTCAATAACATATATTCCATCGGGGATTATTTCTTCATTGACTATTCTTTGGTAAACAAAACAAAGATTGCTTACGACATCGAGGAACTTCGCATTAAGTTGACTGACAAAAAGGAAGTGAAGGCAACTAATTCCCAAACCATCGAGCTTACTCCGGCTTATTCGCTGAACCTTGCGAGGAAGTTCAAGAAAAATTTCCGCAACGTCTTGGTTATTCCTAAACTTACATTCCCGGATGAAAAGGTACTCCGCATTGAAATATCTGAAAATCAGATTAGCGGGCGCATCATTACCATGACTATTGAATACGATGATATCCTTAATGCCGACGGCTTCAGTAGCGACATTCTAAAAAAGATTCCTTATACCGTTCACCCACATATCTATAAGTAACTATGAGAAAGTTCCTTTTCACTCTCATTTGCGCACTCGTTTCGCTTGGCGCGTCTGCTCAGGATAAACTCACTGTAAATGCAGGTTTTCTTTTCCCTTCAAGCCTTGATGCTACTGCCGGTTATGAACACTCTTTTTCATACGGAAATGCTGTTGAAGTGTACGGCGAAATAGGAAACCACTGGAAGTCCGGCGACGGACAATTCTGGAAAGGCTACTATTGGGACGGAGGCATACTATACAAACATCGTTTGGTCCGCTACAAGAACGGTATGCTCCGTTTCCGTTTCGGTCCGGAGTTCGGCGCCGTCGAGCGCAAGTTCTTTGTAGGGCTTGAAGCCGGGTTTGAATATGACTACGTCTTTCAGAACGGCTGGGAGTTCTCCCTGATACAGAAAAACAATGTCAATTTCGTTCACGGCGACACTTTCCGTAACGGTCTTCTGATAGGTCTCAAAATCCCATTCTAAATCCTTTCGGCATGGCTTTTGAAGAAACAAAGGAACAACAGCAGATGTATAACTACTTCCGTAGTTGCATCTACTTCTTCCTGCTCATAGAGATTATTATGAATCTCCCGGTAACGGCAGACAACAAGATAACCCAGTTTATTCTTGATCTTTTGGGGCGTTTCAANGTATTCAATTCGGTGGGCGCCTGTAAAGTGGCGGAACTAATCTGCATCTGTGTTGTCTGCATAGGCACCAAGGCTAAGAAGGCATTGAAGTTCAATTTGAAGACAATGGTGATTTACCCGGCTTGTACCGGAGTCTTGCTTGTAGGTCTATGCTTCATTTTCCACAGTATGTCATGGGGAATGAGTTGGATGGGCTTTCCTGCCAATCGCATTCTCTATGCTATTTGCTCAGTGGTGGGTACAATGCTGGTTCATCAAGGTTTTGACGGGTTCGCAAAATACTACAATCTTAAGGTCGGAGAAGACCGCTTTAACTTTGAGAATGAATCTTTCGAGCAATCCGTCAAGGCTGTAGAGACTCCTTATTCTGTGAATATTCCGATGCTGTTCTACTGGAAACGNCGTCTTAATCACGGGGTTATAAATATTTGCAATCCGTTCCGAGGAACGATCGTGCTTGGTACTCCCGGTTCAGGTAAGTCATTCGGTATCATCGATCCATTCATACGCCAGCACTCTGCAAAGGGATTTGCGATGATGGTTTATGACTATAAGTTCCCGACACTTGCCAAGACGCTTTTNTATCAGTTCTGCAAGAACAGGAAGAATGGCAAGTTGCCGGAGAACTGCGGTTTCCGAATCGTCAACTTTACAGATGTTGAGTATTCCAACCGCATAAATCCTATTCAGAGAAAGTATATTCCTGACTTGGCTGCGGCTTCAGAAACCGCAGCTACTCTTCTCGCCTCTCTCAATAAGGGAGGCGGGGAGAAAAAAGGAGGATCTGAGGCTTTCTTTATAAATTCGGCTGAGAATTTTCTGGCGGCGATTATCTACTTTTTCGTAAACTTTCACCCTATCGGCTATAAGGATGGAAAGAAACTGAGGCGTTTCATTCAACATGAGGGTAGAAAATTGGAGTTGGTAATTCGTAATTGGGACGATTTCAACGCTATAGATGAGAATGGTGAGGTCGTGCTTGATTTCGTTGATGAGAACGAACGCTGCGTCTCCACCGATGAAGACCATATGTTTGTAGACCTTAACGGTTTCAGATATGTAGACTATCACGGCAAGGAAATTCTCATTGACCGCTGCTGGTATGAGGACGAGAAGGGTAATGAAGTCGAACCTGACACCATAACCGGTGAGTATTCGGATATGCCTCACGTGCTTGCTTTCCTCGGAAGACCTTATGATGAGGTATTCAAGATTCTTATGGAGGACGATAAGATAGCTTCGCTGATGGCTCCCTTCAAATCCGCTTATGATAATAAGGCTAACGACCAGTTGGAAGGTATGGTAGGCACTCTCCGTGTCAATGCCGCACGTCTGGTTTCTCCCGAAGCATATTGGGTGTTTTCGGGAGATGACTTTGATCTGAAAATATCTGACCCGCAAAACCCGAGTTATCTCGTGATTGCCAACGACCCTGAGAAAGAACAGGTTATTGGCTCCCTGAATGCCCTCGTCCTTAACAGGCTCGTTACCCGAGTGAACTCTAAGGGGAATATTCCGGTGAGTATCATTGTCGATGAGTTGCCTACATTGTATTTCCATAAGATTGACAGACTTATAGGAACCGCCCGTTCCAATAAGGTGGCTGTTACTCTTGGATTTCAAGAGCTTCCACAGCTTGAAGCGGATTACGGTAAGATTGGAATGCAAAAAATCATCACCACTTGCGGCAATATCTTTTTGGGCTCCGCACGTAACAAGGAGACTCTGGACTGGGCGCAGAATGACGTTTTTGGGAAGGCTAAACAGACCAGCACATCTATCACTATCAATGACAGTAAGATTTCTACGTCGATCTCGGAGAAACTTGACTATCTTGTTCCGGCTTCCAAAATCGCGGATATGGCTACCGGCTGGCTTGCCGGCATGGCGGCACGTGATTTCACTGCTACTGATGAAAAGATGCTGAGTAATTTCGATATTGAAAATTCTGATGAGTTCAAAACATCCAAGTATTTCTGCAAGACTAATTTTGATATGAAGAAGATTAAGGATGAGGAAGCTCATTATGTCGAGCTACCGAAAATCTATGATTTCCGCGATGAAAGGGAAAAGGAGATTTTGCTTAACCGTAACTTCAAACGAATAAATCAGGAGGTGGATTTCATTATCAAGGAACTGATAGGATAACCTGAAGACCTGTAGTTATTATGGATAATACATTAATCTGCAAATCATTTTCAGTGCCGTTTCCGTTCCGCCTGAGCGGAAGCGCACTGAAGATAATTGCCATCGTCTCTATGGTAATCGACCATTGCGCATATTTTATTTTGGAACCGGAAACTCCTATATATGATATGATGCGATGTTTCGGAAGAGTGGCTTTCCCTGTATTCGCATACCTCATAGCAGAGGGCTTTGCCAATACTCGTAACCGTATGCGGTATTTTCTGACCTTGATGGCTTTCGCAATTGTCAGTGAATTTCCCTGGTTTCTTCTTAACGGCTATGACTTTACCCATAACGTCATTTTTACGCTTGCTATCGGCGTGGTTGCCCTGTCCGCCTGCGACCGATTGTGCGAACATGGACCACTTTGTTTTGCATCCGTCATATTATTCGCTTCTCTCGCCTGGTGCTTCGGAACAGATTATGACTGGCGCTGCGTCCTGATGATAGTAGTGTTCTATATGCTGCGTTTTCAGACTATCCGTCCTTGGATCGAAAGACACAGTTTTCATATTCATTCCCAAACTGTATTACAGATAATATTCGCTTTCCCTCTGATGTTGCATTATGGCTTAACCGGTGCTTTGCTCGCTTCTATGGTGATTTTTCTATACGATGGGACAAGAGGCTGCATTAAAGGTCCAGTTGCGAAATATAGCTTCTATACCGTCTATCCCCTGCATCTTTTGTTGATATGGTGTCTCCGATACTTATGTTTCAGTTAATTCATAGTCAAGTTCTGGAAAAATTTATTAACTTTGCAGTAAATAAAGCATTTAATACACACTGGCAATATGACTAAAGCAGATATAGCAACTGAAATAGCTAAGACTACCGGAATTGACAAGGCATCTGTCGTTACCGTGATCGAACAATTTATGACTGTGGTGAAGGATAGTCTCTCTCATGATGAAAATGTGTACCTTCGAGGGTTCGGTTCTTTCATTGTGAAGAAACGCGCCGCAAAAACAGCACGGGATATCAACAAGAATACCACTATCATTATTCCTGCTCACAATATCCCGGCTTTCAAACCGGCTAAGGTCTTCCTTGAAGAAGTCGCAAAATAATAGCGTCTGTATCGGTATCTTATAAATTATGGTGACGTTTCCACGCCACCATAGTTTTTTTCAAAGCCATGAGTAAACCATCTAATAAATATCTGACAATATTCTGGATACTGGTCTGTATCATATTCATAAGTATAAATGTTGAAGACCTGATACAGTTCCTTCTGAATCCGGCTGTATATCCGATAGGTTCTGAATGGCTTTATTGGAAATATATATCAAAAGAAGCCTACGTCGCAGAAACCATATTGATGATCATATGGTTCTCGATACCTTGTATAATATGTATCCGCACAAAGGGTCATATAAAAAGGATATGGCTTTTTCTCCACATCCTTTTGACACTTGCATATCAGTTCTATATACTGATGCAAACCTACTGTCAGTGATTTCACTTTTTTACAGTTGCTTCAAAACACGGATAACCGCACGAATATAGCCGGGATCCTCGGCATAGCCGATTTTTTTCAGCCATAACAGGTAATTGCCACCCTTATAACGATGTTGAACGAGTGTATAATAAGCTTTTACACTATAGGTCCAATGATCGAATTCATAGTATTTGCCCGTCCTGGGATTCGTTAGACCGAACAGGTTGTGTTTATTGCGGCATACCGATGACTTGAACCATCCCGTTTCAAGGATTGCCTGCGCCAATACTATCTTTGGGTACTTTATATTATTCTTCTTTATTTCGGCAAGCAGATTCGGTATTGTTAGCTCAGGCAGATTTTCTGTATTGAATTGCGGGTCTTCCGGCTTCTGCGGCATCTTATTCGATATCTCTCCGCAAACAGCTTTTTCATCAGGAAGCGAGGACTTCCAATCGTCACTTTTTCGGGCATTCAGCATATTCTCNGCCGGATTTTCCACTTTATCCCCAAGCACGCTATCAGACGAATCAGGGACTTCNATCATTAGGNTATTTCNCTTTGTTTCAGCNGCTTTTACAGGAGTGGNTTTTTTTNTACCTGCGATTTCGGTATCTTTTGTAATCGTGTAGAATTGGGCTGACACCGGGNGGGCGGTCAGNAGCNTNACANATGTAAGCAGAATAGTGTTGTGCATTTCTTTTTGAGGGTTGTCGTGAAGATAATTTTGTGGCGTTCAAGCGGTACGACATCGCAAAATTAAACGACAAATTATTTTCAAATGGAATTACACAACAAAAATCATCCCGAAACTCTGCCTTATGAGAAGCTGGCTTTACTGGGTATCGACCGGGGAAAAGCTGACAAATTGCCTCTGGAGGTGAAGCAGAAGCTTGTTTCGGGAGAAGTGACACCGCTTTTACAGGTGTCGATAAATGCCAGAAACGGTGACGTGATCACGTTGCCCCTCAAACTCCAGATGATAGCTGACAAGGACGGGAATCCGGCTCTCATGGCATATCCCGTGAGACTGGAGATGGAACGCGACAATATGCTTCATCTTTCTCGCTCAGAGGTCGACAGACTTAAACGTGGCGATGTGATAAGGAAGGATATCGACATAAACGGCGAAAAATCGCCCCATTATCTCCAGCTTGATCCCGAAACGAAATCTGTTATCCATAAACGTACCTCCGAACTCCGTATAGAGGAACGGCTGAAGGATATGGAGAAGGTGAATGACATTGAGCTGGGAACACGCCAGAAACAGCAGGTGCGCGAAGGTAAGCCGGTGGAACTCAACGTCGGCGGTGAGAAAGTTTCAGTTGGCATCGACCTCAAGGAACCGCAGGGTTTCAAAATCGTCCAGGGTGACATGAAGGAATGGGAACGCCAGCAGAAACTCAAGTATGATGAGCTCCATCCGGAATATATCGGACTTGTTATGACCGACAAGAATCGATGGGAATATCAGCAGGTAGTGGATCGCAATTCAGTGGAACGTGCCATCAAGCTTTCCAAAGATAAGAAAAATGATCGCGGCTCAGGTCTGAAAATCTGAAATGGAAATGGCTGAGAAAGGACACCCGGATCTCAATGACGTGATAATGCGCCAATTCGATGAGATGAAGGCAAGACATCCCGATGCCATTCTGCTGTTCAGGAAGCCTGATTCTTATGAGACATATAAACAGGATGCAGTAAAGGCAAGTGTCGTACTCGATATTCCTTCCACTACTCAGAAAATCAAAGGGACGGAAATCAAGGTTGTCGCTTTTAAGGATGAGGCTCTTGACTATTATCTCCCTAAACTCGTTAAAGCCGGATTAAGGGTAGCAATATGCGAACAGCTAAGAGATCCTCAAAATAAGGAAATCAGTAAGTCAACTCAAGTTAGAACCGGGGTTAAATCTCCGGCATCTGCAAACAATGAACCATTAAATAATAAATCTACCATGCCTAAGAAGAAAAAAGATGAAGCTCCTGTTCAGGAGCAGCCCAAGGCTAAGACCGAAGCCAAGACCGAGATCAAGGCTGAACAAAAGACCGAGGTCAAGGCTGAACAAAAGACCGAGGCGCAGCAGGAACGAAAGCCCCGTGCCCCTCAGATGATTACGGTGAACGGTGATAAGGTTACTCACGGACACACTTTCCCCGGAAAGGATAATCCCGAAGACACTTATTTCGTCGCCAAAATCAATGGCAAGGACCTCAAACCACAGAAAATGGATCCCGCCGACGCAGCAGCCTATAATAATAAGGAGATGACGGTGCCCCAGCTTATGGAACGCTACTATCCTACCAAACTGATGGAACGCGTGCCGGAAGTGGCTTTTACAACTCCAAACGTCCTGACAGGTCCCAACGGAAATCTGACAATCGACAAGTTTAATGTTTATAAAGAAAAGGACCAGACACGCGAGGATCACGGACGTTACAAGTTCTATGCTCAGGTCGGCGACCAGAAAATGTCTGTCGTTCCTTCCCGTCAGGATCTTAACGCCTATTTCGACCGTGTAATGACTCCGGCACAGCTCGTGGAAAAGAATTTCGGTGAGCGTCTGCATCTTCCATCACATTACCAGCAGTTCCGCCTTCCCGAAGGGGTGGATGCCAAAGGGGTTCATGTCGCTAAAGACCGACAGGACGGCAAATGGAAAGTGTCGGTCGACCTCGGGGAACGCGGCTCCACTGAGAAAAAGCCTATCTCCTTCGACGACGGATATGCCCTTTACAAAGCTAAATCCGCTACCCGTGAACAGATTGCCGCTAAATATCTCGGCAATGAGCTGAATACATTGCTCAGCGCCCCGGCTCCGAAAATGGAGAAGTCAGCATCAATGAAAATGTAAAATCTTCAAACCTTACAATTTATGTCAGCAATGAAACATGAGGAGCTTGTAGAGCTTCTTCAGGAGGGACGTATCGGACACCTCCAGTTTGTTATGGACGGCGAAAACGCCGCTGATTACCTCGAATGGTGCAGGTCTCACGGTGTCGACCCCTCCGAAGATTCAGCAGAGTTCTATATCGAGCAGACTGAGGTGTCTGCTATGGAAGCGCAGTTGATCAACGACGAGAATTATGGCATCTGGCTTTAATTTCCCTTCCTCTTCCAATGGGACGGCGGGCGCGGGACAAGTCGCGCTCGACCGTTTCGCTGAAATGATGATCGAAAGGATGGAAGCCATGAAGGATGTCGACTGGAAAAAGGGCTGGATCGGAGGTGCCTCCGGTTATGCCGGCTTGCCCCAGAATGTGGGAGGTAGAAACTACTCCGGTTCAAATTCCTTCTTCCTTCAGCTCCACACAGCTACCAAAGGCTATCAGCTTCCCGTTTATCTCACTTTCAAACAGGCTCATAATCTTAAGGCACATGTCCTTAAAGGTGAAAAGGCGTTTCCGGTTGTCTACTGGGATATGATGGTGAAAGACAAGGACGGCAAGAAGATAAGTTCTGATGAATACAGGGCGATGAGTAAAGAGGATCGCAAGAACCTCGATGTCATACCTTTTATCAAGGCTTTCCCTGTATATAACATCGACCAGACGAATCTGCGTGAGGTGCAGCCTGAACGGGTGCAGAAACTTATTGACAAATTCAAGTTGCCTGAAANGCCGNGACACACAGGGNATGTATGCTCATGCCGCNCTCGACCGCCTGATACAGACACANTCGTGGGTTTGCCCCATTCAGGCTGACAAGCGTGAGAACGGTGCTTATTATTCCCCTGCCCGNGATATTGTCGTAATGCCGATGAAGGCTCAGTTCAANACCGGCAGNTCCCCAGATGAAATCTACCGCGACGGTATGGAGTTCTATTCTACGTTNCTCCACGAAATGACCCATTCCACAATGACACCTGAGCGTCTGAACCGTGAGATGGGCGGCAAGTTCGGTGATGCAAAATACGCTAAGGAGGAACTGGTGGCAGAACTTACAGCGGCAATGATAAGCTACTCTATGGGGTTTGATTCTAAGATTACCGACAATTCGGCGGCATACCTTGATTCGTGGATAGGCAGTCTGAAAAAGGAACCGAAATTCATTATTTCCGTCATGGCGGATGTCAACAAGGCTTCTGACCTTATCCTCGATCATGTAGATACCCAGCGTCTCGCTCTCGGCGAGACTCCATACCTCGCAAAAAATGATCCCTGGTTGCCACCGGATCCTAACGAGGAAATCCCCTTCAAAAACGCTGCGATTTTCAAAACTCGTTCAGGCAACTATGCCATAAGAGCATTCTATGATGGTGTCGATCTGGGTGTAAAACCTGTGGAGAAGGCTACCGCCAAAACCTATTTCCAGCTTACGGACATGAAAGACAAACAGTCTTTCCTTAATCTAACAGCACGTAAATCATACGAAGCTGAGATTGCCGACATAGGAAAGTCTGTGGGTAAAACAAAGTCTTTGAGCATCTAAATGTTACCTTATGGCTGATTATCAGGTAAATTTCAAGGAACTGAAATCCCGCGTCGGCATTGATGATATCGCCTACGCTCTCGGTTACCGCCTCGACCGTAAGGCTGGAGTGGGAAAATATATCGAGCTTGTTCTGGGCGATGGTCCGAACAGACGCGACACTATCATCGTGAGCAATCCGCGAAACAAGGCTTTGCAGACTTTTTTCCGGCGCGATGGAAGCAAGGGGGATGTGGTGACGCTTATACGCGAAAACCTTAATTCCTTTTTCGTCTCGGGAAAAGATGACTGGCAGAAAATTGCTAAAGTGATGGCGCGTTTCGCCAATATGCCTGAGCCTGAATTTCGTGAGGACAGGGAATATGTCAAGTCTGCAAATGTCAGCCATATTTTCGATCCTTCGAGATATGAGGTGAAATCTCTCGACCTGCGGCATCTGCCAAGACTTTTCTCGCAGCGCGGAATTTCGGAAGACACAGTGCGTGTGTTCGCCCCATTCATATCTCTTGTTAAGGACACCCGAAATGAGAATTTCGACGGTTTCAATGTCGGATTCCCATATACCGGACCGGAAGGACAATCGGTAGAGGGCTACGAAATCAGGGGTATGGGAGGATATAAGTCGAAGGCAGCGGGCACCAATTCTTCATCTGCCGCATGGGTCGCAGACCTTTCGGGAGGAGAAAACAATGCTGTCAGATCGGTGTATTTCTGTGAGTCGGCTTTTGACGCTATCGCCTTTTTTCAAATGAACCGGGCGCAACTTGACCGAAATATCGCCTTGGTCTCACTCGGCGGAACTTTCTCCGACAAACAGATTACCGGAGTTATGGAGCGCTTTCCTGAAGCAAGGGCTTTTGACTGTTTTGACAATGACGTGGCAGGACGAATCTATGGGTTGCGTATGCTGGCGCTTGTCGAGAAGTTTCCCATAAAGATCACCAAGACTGACAACGGACTTATGGTGGAGGCTAAGGGCAAGAGTTTTCATGTTGACCCGGAGCAACCGGTAGCGGCTCAGGTAAGTTCCAAAATTTCTATCCGATATCGCATGGGACAGTGGACGCCTCCGAAAGCTTATAAGGATTGGAACGATTGCCTGCTCAACAAACCGATGGAAACAGCTCTTTCTCCTAACAAGAACGACCGCGATACCAACCTTTCGCAACAACGTAAATCATCATTAAAGCTTTAATAAAGTCAATTAACCACAAAAATGATATGTCATATTATGAAAAAAGGTGTTGCCGTCCTCGCCATATCTCTGAGCTTATTGACGAATGGCTTGCCCTCTATCGCCCAGCAGACAGACCCGACACTGACTGCCACTGTCATTCTCCAGACCGAGGAGCTGAAATCAATCCACAAGAAACGGAAAAACACACAGGAGAAGATAATTGCGGCTGAAACTGCTGTTACCGTTGCCCTTGACCGGGTTCATGCCGTAGAGAATAAGATGCTTGAGTATCTTTCAAACGCTCAGGGCGCGATGAAGAATCTTTACCAGATTAAACGTGCCGCCGAACTTGTCACTACCGAGATACCAAGAAACACAGCCCTCCTGAAAAACTCTGTCAAGGGAAACCTGAAGGGGACGGCTATAGCGGCTCTGGTTTCTGATGAAATCACTGACGCGGCAACCCAGATGGCGGCTCTATACCCGTTCATGCAGCAGCTTGTCACTTCCGGAAGCTATGATGTCACTAATGCTGAGGGCAAGACGGAAAAACACAAGGTAAATCTTCTTAGTTCCGCCGAACGGTATTATATCGCTAATGAGGTTGTCACTCGGCTGGAGAGAATAAACACTGACCTTTTCATTCTCGCATGGCAGGTAAGGACGCTCTCGTGGAACGACCTGTGGTTCAAACTCGATCCCGAAGGCTGGGCGAGCGTAATGTCGGGTAAAAATATCATCAACGGTATAGTTTCCGACTGGAATAATATAAAGTATTACTGAATACAAACTTACAAATATAATCAATTATGGAAAACGAAAAGAAAATCATTGGCACCTGCCCCTTCTGCGGTGGCAATGTGGTTAAGACCTGCAAGGGCTACCGATGTGAGCACAATATCGGCGACAATCCTTCATGCTGTCTGAATATCAACGGCATTCTCGGCAACCGCAAGATGTCTGACGCCGAAATCTCTGAACTACTGGCTTCCCGTCGCCTTATGGTGGATGGATTTGCCACAAAGGAGGGCAAGACTTTCCCGACGGTTCTGGAGCTTGCCGACAACGGTAGCGTGAATATGCAGTCGGTCATAGCGNAAGTGTCCNCATTGCGGNNGNGATATCCGNGTCGGNANCCGGGCNTTCAACTGNTCCAANTTCANNAATCNNNNTGCNNNNTGCGAGTTTCTNGATATGGCGNAATATCGGCGGNCACCAGCNCACGCTCNCNGANGCNCNNGAGATCTGNGANAANGGNATCANNTCNGNCGNNCTGGAGNTGTACNGNGATGANGGNTCCATNTATCGCAAGCGTCTCGGTCTGTCACCTGATAAACTCCAGATTGTTAAGATATGAGACCGGGAACTAAACTCGCTATCCTGCTGATAAGCGGGGTGCTGATGTGGGGCGGTATCTTTTTCTTCGCTTGTAGCTCCAACAATCCGAAGGAACGTGCCCGGCTTGTGGCTGAGAAATCACTTCTGTCCTGTGTTGACTGTCCTGAAACAGTGGAAATCAAGGTGGTAAGTTCCGCAGATTCGGTGTTCGGTCGTGAATACATCACTATGGACGAGCGTGTGGCTATAGCTGCTGCTATGATCAAGATTAATGAAAAGGTCATGGCGGAGACTGACAATATGGAGAATCTTGACTTCGAGGATAGGGAACTTGCCTCGCTTATGGAACGCCAGATGTCGGCTATGGCTGCTCTCCGAAGCCTCGCAGGGGTCGAGCCTTATTCATCATCAGGCAGCAAAGCTTTCTCCGGATGGAAAGTAAAAGTCGAATATGAAGCTAAATCTGTCGACGGCAAGCCTTACAGGTCGGAATACTGGTTCATTCTCGATAAGGAGGCACAATGTGTCGTGAAATCCTTTGAGATACCTCTGCTTTAATCTATCACTTACTTACAATCTTAACAATCACTTTAATATGAAAGAACTGTTAGAAGAAATCTTCGCACTGACTGAATCGTTCCGTGTGGACGCTAAGGCTCAACTGGAGAAAGGCAATAAGACAGCCGGGGTACGCGCCCGCCGCGCATCGCTCAAACTGGCGAGCCAGCTTAAACATTTCCGTAAGTTGTCGCTTGATGCCACCAACCGCAAGGTCTGATAATCCGGCTGTCCCGGTCGTCTATCGGTCGGGACAGCTTAAAAAAATCCGCTATGAAACCTAAGACACCTTATCAAAAGAAAATAGTTAAGCTCAATGAGGATATTCCGTCCATACCGGAAGTTATCGTTGCGTGGGCGAAGGAAAATGCACTCAATCATCCTGCGGTAAGACGCCGAAGTAACATTACAACCTGTTCAATGTGCGGCAATACAATGGTATATGCCGGAGAAAACCGTAATGTGGTCTGCCTCGAATGTGGCAGGAAGCTTCAGGTTGTGGAGTCTGAGACATGGAAATCCATTCGCGGACTGATAAAAGGTTGGTTCTCAATCCTAACGGTAGTGGATGGCATTCAGCTCCAGCGCACTTTTGAAATCCGTTGCCGTTATTTTCTTGACAAACGTCCTCACTCTTATTTTATTCGTGAACTGTCGCGCCATTGGCTTTCACCTCAGGGCGATTTGGCTATTACTGCTTTACCCCGGATGATGGGTCAGTTCCTCGACTGTTTCCCTCTTGTCGGCAGAATAGAGCTTCGTGGCTCCTCCCAAATGGTATATGACTATATCGCCGATAATGCCACCCTATATCCTGACATCTCCCTTATCCCGTCTCTTGACTCTATTATCGATACCGATCTTCTTCTCTCCAAAGGAACACAGACAGCCTTACGTCAGGCATTGTCCGACAAACGCTGACTTATCATATTTTTTTATTGGTATATTTTGGTTATTGGAGTTTTTGTCGACACGTCCTGACTCGTGAGAGCCGGGGCGTTTTTTTGCTTATATGGATTTATCCTACCACAAAGGCGCCAAGCTGAGTTGAGTAGTCGGGTGATTTCATCGCCCTGCGGATGGCATTGACAAACTTTATGCTCTTCCCGTCGTCTCCCTTATCCCGGTATTGCTGTGCGCCAAGNANNACCGTGTCGGCACCCATCTTACCGTTTATCCTGTCAAGAGCTGTAGACAGGTCTTTATATTTCTTNCTTCGTTCCGGATTATATTCAAACAGATCNGGTTGGACCGAATCAGCTGAAGAAATGCCCGAAACCATTATGCCGGCTCTTTTGTAGTAGATGCCTTTCCTGAAGATTGCCTCCAGAATGCTCGTAGCCATTCCAACTATCTCGCTCGTGGTGTTAGTAGGGGTAAGGAATGAATGTGAAGCGCTGTTGTCATATTGCATCAGATCCTCTCTGAAGTGATTTGACTGGATAAATGCCGTTACAAGTGAGCATACGGAGTTCTGGCGTCTGAGCTTTACGGCGCATCGTGCGGCATAGTTGGCTATATGGCTCCTTAAATCTGAAAGGTCTCTTATCATCTCAGGGAAACTTCGGCTCGTTACAATGGTTTTCTTTGTCACTCCGTCAAGCCCGTCGATTGCTATGCAGGGCTCACCATTAAGTTCCTTCCACGTGCGTTCCCCGGTTACGTGGTACTTCCTCCTTACATATTCTCTCGATAACGCTGCAAAATCAAAAGCTGTATTCACTCCTATGTACTCCAGATTTCTACTGATACGCCTGCCGATTCCCCACACATCACCTACCGGGAAAAGCCTCAGTGCCTTTTCGCGTTGTTCCTCCGTTCCTATCACACAACATTTATTGTAAGCCGGATATTTCTTTGCATACTTGCTTGCCATCTTTGCCAATGTGTTGGTCGGGGCAATGCCGAGGCTTACGGGCATACCGGTACATTTCAGAATCTTTTTACATAAGTGTTCCCCCCAGCTATGCAAATCAAGATGATCCATTCCTGTCAAGTCAAGGAAAGCCTCGTCAATGGAATACTGTATTACATCCGACACCTCTTCCCTAAGTATTGACACTATACGCGAGGACAGATCGCCATATAAAGCGTAATTGGAAGAAAAAGCAACTATTCCGGAGTTCGGGTATTGCTCTTTTAGCTGGTAATACGGCATACCTTCGGGAATACCCATAGCCTTCACCTCCTTTGATCTTGCCACAACACACCCGTCGTTGTTGCTCAATACAACGAGCGGCGTTCTTGCGAGATCCGGTCGGAATACCCTTTCGCAACTGCAAAAGAAATTGTCGCAATCTATCAAGCCTACCATCGCTCTGTTCCGGAACGTCTGCGCCTGTTGGCTTTTATAGTATATATCACTACTCCCCAAACCATAAAGTCATCATCGCGTGTAACCTCGATCGGTCTGAACTTGCGGTTGGAGGGCATCAGATAAATCTTATCGCCACGGTTCAGGCACAGCCGTTTCAGCGTAAATTCGCCATTGATGCAGCACACGGCAAGATCTCCGTGTTCAGCCTCTACAGAGCGGTCTACGATAAGAATATCTCCCTCGGTGATACCTTCTTCACACATTGAATCTCCCGATACTTTTGCATAGAACGTAGATGCAGGATGCTTTATCAATGTCCTGTTAAGGTCTATCGACTCGGTGATATAGTCCTGTGCCGGACTGGGGAAGCCTGCTCTTATCCCATCGTCTGCGTATTGCAATGGGAGTATCGTGGAAGTATTGGCTCTAAATAGCTGAAACACTGTCATAGGAGGGTGAATAGTGGATTTTGAAGGTATTTTTGGATGCAAAAATAAACGGTACTGGTGCAGAAACATTGCACCGCACTGTTAATAATCCCTAATAAATACTTTATTTTGACTTTTGATTTAATCTGTCAGCTACCCGCGACCGTGATTTTTCGCTACAAAGTTACGGAGGGAAGGCGCCGAAGTCAAGCGATAGCCTTGGGCTTGGCTGCATGAAAAAATCCGGCAGCCTTCCACAATTTTATAATAAAATGGGGTATTCCGTATTTTTTCACTTGCCACGCTTGCCTTGTGCCACCTTTGCCCTCCGTCTTGTAAGTACCGAAAAAAATATCCCGGACGCGAGAAGCATTTGGCTTCAAACAAAAGGGAAAATAAACGAGTGAGTGAGCGCAATGAGAGGCTTGCTTATCTATGCCGAGTGTGAGTGAATTGCACAAAGCAAAATAATTAGAACTTAATATTTCAGGAACTATGCACAGCACTATCTATCAAATCAGCCGAGAGCCGATTGCAGAACACGACTTTCTGCGCATCGACAACATTGTAGCCGGAGAAATGGCGTCAATCTCT
>WFLX010013389.1_pt1 | contig 17286 bp, 18 predicted proteins | sample 4967041 | NCBI WGS metagenome assembly WFLX01 (sample SAMN12857096, study PRJNA449069) | gut metagenome | isolation source: stool from male and female vole | host: Microtus ochrogaster | place: USA:Florida | collected 2017 | reverse complement strand
GTTTTACAACATACTTTCGGAAATAATCACTAATTTTGCATCGAGTTTTTCATGGTATTAGATTTTAAGGTTAACAGAAGATTGGTTGTCGTGATGACAATCAATTTTTTTTATGCCTTTTCCTCACCTTGCTTTTGTAGCGAATTGTAGGCCTCTAAAGCCTTCTCAAGCACTACAAGTGCCTTTCCAAGTTCTTCCCTATTGAGCACGTAGGCAAGACGCACTTCGTTGCGGCCAGCTCCAGGAGTTGTATAGAATCCGGAAGCAGGAGCCATGAAGACGGTAGCACCTTCGTATGAGAAATCACGCAGACACCATTCACAGAATTTGTCGGCATCATCCACTGGCAAACTTGCCACTGTATAGAATGCACCCATAGGAATAGGAGAATAGCAACCCGGAATCTTATTGATACCATCTACAAGGAAATTGCGGCGGGCTACGTATTCATTATACACATCCAGCATATAATCACGGTCGGCATCTACCGAGGCCTCTGCTATTATCTGTCCAATAAGCGGTGGGCTAAGACGTGCCTGACAGAACTTCATCACATTTGCACGAAGTTCTTTATTTTTTGTGATGAGTGCTCCAATACGGATANCACACTCATTNTAGCGTTTTGAGNCAGNGNCAATNAGCACCACANTCTCTTNGATTCCGGGAAGATGGAAAGCAGAGACGTAGGGAGCTCCAGTATAACAAAACTCTCTATACACCTCATCTGAGAAGAGGAAAAGATTATATTTCTTCACGAGGTCGCGGATCTGCATCATCTCCTTTATAGTGTACAGATAGCCCGTCGGGTTATTTGGGTTGCATATAAGTATGCCTTTGGTGCGCGGAGTGATAAGTTTCTCAAATTCCTCTATCGGAGGCAGGGCAAATCCCTTGTCGATCGAAGAAGGTATGGAGACAATCTTTGCGCCAGCAGATATTGCGAACGCCATGTAGTTGGCGTATGCCGGTTCTGGAACTATGATTTCATCTCCAGGGTCAAGACAGGCCATGAAGGAAAAGAGCACAGCCTCAGAGCCTCCGGAAGTCACTATGATGTCATCGACGTCAACATCGATATTAAATCTATGGTAATATTCCTTAAGTTTTGCACGCAGTGATGGAAGACCGTCCGAGGGACTGTATTCAAGTACATCCCGGTCGATATTTTTCAGGGCTTCAAATGCCTGGGGAGGAGTCGGGAGGTCGGGCTGGCCGATGTTGAGGCGATACACCTTGATTCCTTTTGCCACTGCTTCATTAGCAAGAGGAGCAAGACGCCGTATAGGGGAAGCGGGCATTTCATAGCCACGCTGTGAAAGATGAGCCATTATATTTTGTCTTTAATATTTTGTCTTTAATATTTTGTCTTTAATTTCTCCGGATCCTCAAGCACTGCAAGATAGTCGCGGGCAGCCATACGGGCTTCCGGCAAATTCATCAGCAGATAATTGCCACAGTCTTTAGGGGAAGCTCCAGGCACTTCTCCTTCATAGTTGGCAATAAACTTGAAAGTCTCCTTAAGAAGAGGAATGATATCTTTGCTCTCGTAATCGCCGTTGAGAAGAAGGTAATTGCCCGTGCAGCATCCCATCGGACCCCAATAGACTATCCTTTCGCCCCACTCCTGATGATTGCGTAGGAAAGTCGCTGCAAGATGCTCCATGGCATGAAGGGCTGAAATGGATAGTGCCGGCTGCCGGTTGGGAGCCGTCATACGGATATCAAAAGTTGAGATCACGTCGCCGGACGGAGTACGGTCCTTACGGCTAAGATATACTCCAGGAAGGAGAGTAAGATGATCAATCGTAAAACTTGCTATCTTTTTCATNNTGCAAAATTAAAAAAAAAAGGCGAATTGAGAAAGAAAGANTCCNGAAACGTTTGCATATTATATATTTTATGTGTAATTTTGAATGNTGCAAGCTAACTANAAGGTGAATTTATGGAAAAGAAAGAAATGAAATATTCTGAAGCGATAGCCGAATTGGAGGCTATCACTGCNAAGATGCAGAGCCCCGAATGCGACATNGACTCCCTCTCNGCCCTNACATCAAGGGCTTTGGAANTNCTCAAGATATGCAAGGAGAAACTNTTCAAGACCGATGAGGAAGTGCGNCGTTGCCTCGAGACCCTCTCCGACTCNCTCAACTGACAACCCCACAAACCAAGAACCCACAACCTCACAGCTTCACAACTTCCCAATCCCACAACAATAAACTCAACTCCGCAAGCGTTCTAACTATATGGCTAAGATTAGACATATATTATTGACTACGCTTTATATCTTGCTGCTGACAATGGCGTTGCCAGCATGCAAGGCTGTCAAACTCTCGGATGCTGACGACACCCTCGCCCGAGGGGAGTATTTCAATGCATCCAACATGTATCGCAAGATATATAATCGTCTGACCAAACCCGAAGAGCGCCCGCTCCGTGGAGAAGTGGCTTATAAACTTGCCACTTGCTATCAACGGCTAAACCGCCCCGTAAATGCCGCCGCCTCCTATCAGAATGCCTTGAGATATGGGCAGACTGACACCATAATTTATCTCCGACTTGCCCAGATGCTCCAGGCATCTGGGAAATATCAGCAGGCAATTGCGGAGTATGAAAAATTTCTTGAGAGGAAACCCGACGACCCAATAGCGAAGGCCGGAATCAGAGGCTGCAATATTGCCATTTCTTCAAAGGAAGCTCCCAAAAGCCGATATGTCGTGAAGCAACCCAAGCTTTTCAATTNCCGACGATCAGATTTTGCCCCAATGTNTTTCGACAAGAACTTCGANGTGCTTTACTATACCACCACCAACGAGAAAGCGACCGGAGAAAACAAGTCGGAAATCACCGGAANGANAAAGGGGGATATATGGANGGCGAAGAAAAATGAGAAGGGTGAATGGCAACGTCCTGCTCCAGTGGAAGGAGAACTGAACACTGATGCAGATGAAGGAATAATATCCTTTTCTCCCGATGGGCAGACCATGTATCTGACAGTGGCCCGACGGTCAGAAACTTCCAGCACATCAGTAGAAATTTACACGTCGCGAAGAAGCGAGGCAAGCTGGAGCGCACCTCAGAAATTTGAGATTCTCAACGATACAGTGACAGCAGTCGGTCATCCTGCAGTCTCTCCCGACGGCAGATATCTCTACTTCACATCGGATATGCCGGGGGGATATGGAGGGCTCGACATCTGGAGAATCAACCTTCAGGAGCGCGGAGGCAGTCTCGAGAACCTTGGCCCGCAGATCAACACAGAAGGGAATGAGTCATTCCCTTACGTGCGCGCNGATTCAATCCTATACTTCTCAAGCGACGGACATTCCGGATTCGGAGGGCTCGACATCTTCAAGGCCCACCTCAACTCAACGGGCGACCGCTGGAGTGTCGACAACATGGGGCTACCTATCAATTCGCCGGGAGATGATTTCGGCATCACATTCGGTCCTGGAGAATCAGGATTNTTCAGCAGNAACCGTGGGGATGCACGCGGCTACGACCATATCTACTCCTTCTTGCTCCCTGATCTTAAGATCAGCATCGCAGGATGGGTGGTAGATAAAGACGATGAACCCGTAACCAATGCAATTATACGAATTGTCGGCAACGATGGATCGAACCAGAAAGAAGTGGCACGCGACGACGGAAGTTTCCGCTTCAACCTGCAGCGCGGGGTGAAATATGTGATGATGGCTGGAGGGAAAGGATACCTCAACCAAAAGGTGGAGTTTGAAAGCGATTCGGCTGAAGAAGATGCTGAGTATGGCATCGATTTTATCCTTGCCTCCATTTCCAAACCAAGTGTGGTGGAAAACATCTTCTACGATTTCGACAAAGCCACCCTCCGCCCCGAATCAAAAGAAGCCCTCGATGAGCTCGCCGTCATGCTCGAAGACAATCCCAATGTCTCGATTGAAATGAGTGCTCACACCGACCGCAAGGGAAGTGAGGAATACAACATTTCGCTATCGGAGCGAAGGGCAAAAAGCGTGGTAGACTATCTCGTAGATAAAGGAATCCAGCCGGAACGCCTTTCTTGGGTAGGATATGGGAAAAGCCGACCAAAGACCGTCACCAAGCGAATCAATAAAGAATTTCCTCAATTTGAAGAAGGCACAGAGCTGACTCCTGAATTCATAGACACTCTTTCAGAAGAAGATCAGGAGGCAGCCGACCAAATCAATCGGCGCACAGAATTCCAAGTCACCGCCATAGATACAGATTTTGAACTGCTATAGCACGGAATTGGGGCAGAAATCAGAAATCTAATTTTGCATTCTCAAGAATTTTTTGTATCTTTGCACAAACTATTGTCATATGCAAAAAGAGAAGCAAGTTATAGTCGACGGGCTGACATTCGTACCCTATCTTACTCGCGATGAAATCGCCACGCAAGTGGATAGGGTGGCTGAAGAAATCGCCAGGGATTACGAAGGAAAAGCCCCTATTTTCCTATGCGTCCTCACAGGCGCGTTCGTCTTCGCATCCGACCTAATCCGCGCCATAGGTATCAATGACGCTAAAATTTCCTTCATCAGATATAAATCATACGAGGGGACATCGTCTACGGGATCCGTAAAGCAAATCATCGGCCTGACCGACGACATCGAAGGCAAAGACGTCATCATAATCGAAGATATCGTAGACACAGGCCTGACTGCATGCCGAATGATCGAAGACCTCAAGAAGCAGAATCCAGCTTCCGTGAAGTTTGCCACATTGCTCTATAAGCCTGTCAGCAGCCAGACTGGTTTCGTACCGGATTATTTTGCATTCTCGATTCCACCAAAGTTCATCATCGGCTATGGTCTTGACCTTGACGGAAAGGCAAGAAATATTCCTGATATCTACGTCATCAAAGAAGACTAAGCCATTTTTCTCATATACCCATACAGACAATCCAATTAGCAATACTCCAATGTTGAATCTGGTATTATTCGGTGCTCCCGGAAGCGGCAAGGGCACACAAAGCGAAAAAATAATCGACAAATACGGACTTCACCACATTTCTACAGGCGAAGTGCTACGCAAGCAAATAAAAGAAGGCACAGAACTCGGNAAAATNGCNGACTCCTACATCAGCAAAGGGCATCTNATTCCCGACGACCTTATGNTCGATATCCTNCGNCAGGANCTCAANGNCCTNCCNAANGANNCNAAGGGNGTNATNTTCGATGGNTTTCCCACGCACCATCCCCCAGGCGATAGAGTTGGAAAACCTCCTTGCAGAGACTGGCTCGACACTAACTGGGGTAGTTGGGCTCGAAGTGCCAGAAGAGGAACTCGTGGCCCGCATGCTCAAGCGTGGAGCAGAGACTGGACGCGCTGACGACAACATCGACACAATTCTCAATCGTCTGAAAGTCTATCACAACCAGACAGAACCTCTTAAAGAGCACTATCAAGGCAAAGGGGCCTACATGCAAATCAACGGCCTCGGTGATGTCGACTCCATCTTCTCCTCGATAGTAAAGGCTCTCGAAGAAAAGTAATTGAAAATAATCAAAGATCCTAAATGGAACAAGAAGAAATACAGCAACACGAATATGCGGCAGACAACATCCAAGTGCTCGAAGGCCTCGAAGCGGTCAGGAAGCGCCCTGCGATGTATATCGGAGATATCTCCGGCCGCGGACTCCACCACCTTGTCTATGAGGTGGTAGACAACTCTATCGACGAAGCCCTCGCCGGGTATGCCAACGACATAAANGTCACAATACTTGANGANAACTCTATCNGGGTAGACGACAATGGCCGNGGCATCCCNGTAGATATGCANGAGAAAATGCATAAGCCTGCNCTNGAGGTGGTGCTTACTGTGCTTCATGCCGGTGGAAAGTTCGATAAAGGTTCTTATAAAGTGTCAGGCGGTCTGCATGGTGTAGGCGTAAGCTGCGTCAATGCGCTTTCCGACTATCTGCGTGCTGAAATCCACCGTGATGGGAAAATCCACATGCAGGAATATGCCTACGGCAAACCCACTTGCGACCTCCAGGTGATTGGAGAGACCGACCATACCGGCACTACCATTATCTTCCATCCTGATGCAAGCATCTTCACAGAGACCATCTACGACTATGAGACCCTTGCCAACCGTCTGCGCGACCTGGCATATCTNAATGCCGGNATCACNCTNACNCTNANNGANGAGCGNTTCCGNGATGAGAATGGCAANCCNCGCTCCGANCGNTTCCACAGCGATGANGGATTNAAGCAGTTCGTGCGNTATATNGANCAGGGNAAGGAACCTCTTATTGANGACATNATCGANCTGAAGACNGAGCGCAATGGNGTGCCAGTGGAAGTGGCCATGACCTACAANACTTCCTTCAACGAGAATATCTACTCCTACGTCAACAACATCAACACGATTGAAGGCGGCACACACCTCACGGGATTCCGCCGCGGCCTGACTGCGACCCTCAAGAAATATGCCGACGACAATAATCTTCTNGACAAGCTCAACAANGCAAANATTGAGCTTTCNAANGAAGACTTCCGNGATGGCCTGACNGCNGTAGTGTCGGTAAAAGTGGCCGAACCTCAGTTTGAAGGTCAGACCAAGACAAAACTTGGCAACAACGACGTGATGGGAGTAGTGCAGACTGCTGTCAGCGAGGCTCTTCGCAATTATCTTGAAGAGCACCCGAAGCAGGCACGTGCCATTGTCGACAAGGTAGTGCTTGCTGCTACAGCTCGTCAGGCAGCCTACAATGCCAGAATGAAAGTGCAGCGCAAAACTCCTCTCGCCGGTGCAGGTCTTCCCGGAAAACTCGCCGACTGCAAGAGCCGTGATGCTGCTGAATGCGAGATTTTCCTCGTCGAGGGTGACTCGGCAGGCGGCAGCGCCAAGCAAGGCAGAAACCCAAACTATCAGGCTATCCTCCCGCTCAGAGGTAAGATTCTTAATGTGGAGAAGGCTATGGAGCACAAGGTGTTTGAGTCTGAAGAAATCCTTAATATGTTTAAGGCTCTCGGTGTGACTATCGGCACAGAGGAAGATTCTAAGGAACCAAACATTTCAAAGCTTCGCTATCATAAGATAATAATCATGACCGATGCCGATGTCGATGGAGCGCACATCGCAACCCTTCTGATGACCTTCTTCTTCCGNCGCATNCGCCCNATNATCGACAATGGATATCTTTANATCGCTACTCCCCCACTCTATAAGTGTACTGTGAAGGGAAGGAAAAAGGAGTTTGCATACGCTTGGACCGACCAGCAGGTGCAGTCTTTCGTAGACCAAAAATGTGGTGGCGACCGCAACAAGATGGAGTTGCAGCGCTACAAAGGTCTTGGTGAGATGAATCCGGAGCAGCTTTGGGATACCACAATGGACCCGGAAAACCGTATGCTCAAACGCGTCACACTCACTGACGCCGCAAGCGCTGACCATACTTTCGCCGTTCTGATGGGTGAAGAAGTGGCTCCACGCCGCGAATTCATCGAAGAGCACGCCACCTACGCCAACATCGACACATAATCCGATAAATTTAAATCTTTTACATGAAGGCATCTTCCCGACGGGAGGATGCCTTTTCTTTATGGATAGCTGCTGGCAAAAAGTCTGCGATTATAACATTTTTTAATAATTGGAATCTCCCTAAATTTGCATATACCACTTTTTTTTGCTAACTTTGCAAGCAAAATGACGAGGGTCCTTTTAGAGGCTTTTTAATGGAGCTGACAAAGGGGACTCATCTTTTTTAACCCCTTAGAAAAACTCAACTTAATATTAATAAGAATAATAATTTATCCCGGAGCAATCCGGAACCAACAAAAAAGATATGGCTACTTACCTCACTAAAGAAGGATATGACAAGAAGATGGCTGAGCTTGCCGAACTTGAGGCACAGCGACCAGCTATCAAGAATGCTATTGCAGAGGCTCGCGACAAAGGCGACCTCTCTGAAAATGCGGAATATGATGCCGCTAAAGAAGCTCAAGGCATGCTTGAGATGAAAATAGCTAAGATTAAAGAACTCATTGCGTCTTCTCGCATCATCGACGACAGCAAGATCACTACCGACGAAGTAGGACTGCTCAATAAGGTGACAATCAAGAATGTCAAGAATGGAATGCAGATGACATATACCATCGTCACTGAAAACGAAGCAAATCTCGCTGAGAAGAAAATTGCATCCTCCACTCCTATTGCAAAGGCACTCATGGGCCACAAAGTAGGCGATACAGTAAAGGTGCAAGCTCCAGTAGGTGTGCTGGATTTCGAAATCATCAAAATTGAACTCTAAGCATGACTATCTTCTCTAAAATCGTAGCTGGGGAAATCCCATCCTACAAGGTGGCTGAAGACGACCGCTTCTATGCTTTTCTTGACATCAACCCACTGCAATGGGGTCACACTCTCGTGATTCCAAAGCAAGAGACAGACTATATTTTCGATCTTGACGACGATACTCTCGCTGGCCTCCAAGTGTTTGCAAAGCGAGTGGCAAAAGCCATTAAGAAGACGATTCCTTGCAAGAAGGTAGGTCAAGCAGTGCTCGGGTTGGAAGTGCCACATGCACATATCCACCTCGTGCCACTCACAACAGAAGGAGACATGGACTTCAAAAAGAAAATTGAAAACCCAAATCCTGCTGAAATGGCTCACATCGCCGCAGCAATTGCTGAAAANTTCGAATAATTGATCCCATTTACTCCAATATAATTGAAGACCGGACTAACATTAGCCCGGTCTTCTGCGTTATATTGATAACTGAAAACTGATAACTAAACCCATGGAAATACTCAACTTTATTAAAATCTACGAAAAAAGCTTCGCCGAAAACTGGGATCTCCCAGCTCTTACCGACTATACTAAAGGAGAAACCATCACCTACGGCCAATTAGCATTCAATATCGGGCTTGCTCACACTTTCTATAAAGCCATTGGAATCCAACCTGGCGACAAGATTGCACTGTGTGGGAAAGATTGTTCCGACTGGGTGCAAATATATATGGGAGTAGTCACATATGGTGCGGTCGTTGTGCCCATTCTCTCCGAATTCAATCCAATTGATATAGGCCACATTGTCACCCATAGCGGTGCCTCTGTGCTTATAGTGCAAGAATCCATTTGGGAGCAAATGGATCCTGACTCCCTCTCCAAAGTGAAAGCGGTCTTCTCACTTAAGGGACATGAAGTGCTCTATGAGGCTGAGGGAGCAGAAATCAAGCGTCATTTCCGACTGACAAGACGCCGCTTCAACCGTGCCCATCCGAATGGGTTCGGACCGGAAGATGTGAAATATATCGACCGTGACAATTCTGAGCTTGCTGAAATCAACTATACATCCGGCACTACAGGATTTTCCAAAGGCGTGATGCTGACAGGAGAGAATTTGGCTGGCAACGTATGCTTTGGCATACATAGCAAGCTTCATTTCCGTTCAAGCCGCGCACTCAATTTCTTGCCCCTGGCTCATGCTTACGCCTGTGCCTTTGATATGCTGACTCCACTGGCAGTGGGAAGCCATATCACTATACTCGACAAGACCCCCTCCCCGCGTATCCTGCTAAAGGCTCTTGGAGAAGTCAAACCCAACCTGATAATATGCGTGCCTCTGATTTTGGAGAAAATTTATAAGACCCAGATTCTCCCCATGATTTCGAAAGGACCTATCAGATGGACCCTTGCAGTTCCACTGCTCGATAACCTCGTCTACACCAAAATACGCAAGAAACTTATAGAGGCCTTTGGCGGAGAATTTGAAGAAGTGATTGTGGGAGGAGCCGCCCTCAATCATGAGGTGGAGGATTTCCTGCATAAAATCAAATTCCCATTCACCGTCGGTTATGGCATGACGGAATGCGGTCCGCTTATTTCATACACTCCTTGGCGTGAATTCATTCCCGGAAGCGCAGGACGCACACTTCCCACGATGGAGTCGATCGTCTTAAGCGAAGACCCTGAGAATATTCCTGGAGAAGTATGCGTAAAGGGTGTCAACGTGATGAAAGGATACTATCGCAATCCGGAGGCCACGAAGGCTGTGCTCGATGAGAAAGGATGGCTTAAGACTGGAGATATGGGTACGCGCACCCCTGATGGCACTCTATTCCTGCGCGGACGCAACAAGACTATGCTTCTTTCTGCCAGCGGACAAAACATTTATCCTGAAGAGATTGAAGCTAAACTCAATAATATGCCATACGTGGCAGAATCATTGGTAGTGGAGCGGGATGGCAAATTGGTGGCCATAGTCTATCCGGATTATCCAGCCCTTGATAAGTTTGACCTCACGAGCACCGATTTGACTGAGAAAATGGAGGAAATAAGAAAGGAGCTCAACCGATTGGTGGCTCCTTACGAACAGATCTCTAAGATCCAGCTTATTCCTAATGAATTTGAAAAGACTCCTAAACGCTCTATCAAGCGTTTCCTCTACTCTTGATTAGTCTCTCCGGAAGATGTCGCGTGTATAGACCTTATCGGCCACATCATCGAGCACTGCATCATAGCGGTTGGCAATGATAGCCTGCGACATTTCTTTAAACTTATTGATATCATTGACGACGGTGCTTCCGAAGAAGGAAGTGCCGTCTTCTAATGTCGGCTCATATATCACTACTTGAGCTCCCTTTGCCTTGATACGCTTCATCACGCCCTGGATGCTCGACTGGCGGAAATTATCAGAATTCGACTTCATCGTAAGGCGATATACTCCGATGGTAGGCGTAGTTTGCTTCGCTTGTACACCTCNTCGCTTTCCGTAGGAATGGGGGTAATGATTGTTAGATGTATAGTCATACCATCCTGCCATCTTAAGCACTTGGTCGGCTATAAAGTCTTTTCTGGTGCGGTTNGACTCTACGATTGCCGACATCATATTTTGAGGCACTTCTGCGTAATTGGCAAGAAGCTGCTTCGTGTCTTTAGGAAGGCAGTAGCCACCGTAGCCAAACGATGGATTGTTGTAGTGTGAGCCGATTCGAGGATCGAGTCCTACTCCCTCTATAATAGCCTTTGAGTCCAGGCCCTTCACTTCGGCGTATGTGTCAAGCTCATTGAAGTAGCTCACCCGGAGAGCGAGATATGTATTTGCGAATAGTTTGACGGCCTCAGCTTCCTTCATGCCCATATAAAGCACCGGAATATCCTTCTTTAAGGCACCTTGCTCAAGAAGGGCGACAAAAGTCTTTGCAGCATCGTCCATCGCTTTTATATCTGTCACTTTAAGGATCGCATCATTTTCATGGGCATATTTTTTATTCTCGATTATCTTGGGCACTCCGGCAATGATACGGGAAGGATAAAGATTATCGTAAAGAGCCTTTGATTCGCGGAGGAATTCAGGGAAAAACATCAAGTTGAACTCAGGNACNCCCTCGTTGGCATACTTAAGATAAAGCGATCGGCAATATCCCACAGGTATAGTAGATTTAATCACCATCACAGCCTTTGGATTGACTGAAAGCACAAGGTCGATCACATCCTCTATGCAATGCGTATCGAAGAAGTTGGTGACTGGATCATAGTTGGTAGGGGCAGCTATTACTACAAAATCAGCATTCTTATATGCCTCTGCACCATCAAGGGTGGCTATCAAGTCGAGATCTTTTTCCGCAAGATATTTCTCAATGTATTCATCTTGAATGGGGGAAATTCTTTTATTGATAAGGTCTACTTTCTCGGGAATGACGTCGACGGCCGTCACATGATTGTGCTGAGCGAGTAGCGTAGCCAACGACAGGCCCACATATCCTGTCCCCGCTACTGCAATGTTATATTTCTTCATATCCTATTTAAGTTTGATATTCCTTATATCTTCAAGCTATTTGGGCTAATATTCCTATATTTTAACACTTATATAACGTAGAAGAGCCTTAAAAATTGATTTTAACAATTTTTTTTTGAAATTTTCAGTAAAATTATTTGTAGTTTCAAAAAAAATCACTAATTTTGCAAGTGTGTTTTTCATAGTATTAAATTAAGATTAAGGTTTCGGTCTAATTCTTTGTGAAAAGAGTTAGATCTTTTTTTTATACCCCCTCCACAACCTCACAACCACACAACCCTAATGAAAGAGCATATCTCAGGAATAGTATTAGGAACGGTCAAACACAGCGACCGTCACAACGTCACAAACATATACACTCGCGAACGAGGCCGTATGGCATTCCTTTCTCCGGCGGGAGCTTCAAAAAGCAGCCGGCAGACTGCCGCACGCCTCCAACCTCTGAGCATAATTGAAGCTGTAGCCAGCATTTCTCCCACAAGAGAACTCCATGTATTATCATCTATTCTCCCCCTCAAGGTGTGGAAAACCCTCTATTATGATCCATTCAAATCGTCGGTTGCAATCTTTCTGTCGGAGTTCCTCATGAAACTGCTGCGAGAAGCCCCCTCTGAGCCTCGTCTCTGGGACTTTATCGCAAATTCGATGACCATACTTGACGCCACCGAAAATCGCATTGCCGCCGCCAATTTCCACATTACATTTTTAGTCAGCCTAAGCTATATGATGGGAATTCAGCCAGATGTCAGCGGATATAGGGATGGAATGGAATTTGACATGAAATCCGGCTCTATGGCATATCCTTTCAGTGCCATTTCCCATAATGGCATACGCNTTGACACCAACAAGACCTCTTTTCTCCCTACTCTTCTCCGAATAAACTATGCAAATGCAAGACATTTTCGCTTCTCCGGCAAAGAGAGAAGCGAGCTTATCGACTATATTCTAAAATACTATGGACTTCACTTCCCAGGCAGCGACAACCTTAAATCACTGGAAATCATGAAAGAAATATTCTCATAGGAAGCCTCAGTTTAGATATAAAAAAAGGAATAATTGTCTCACGACAACTAATCCTCTAACCTTAAATCTAATACCATGAAAAACACGATGCAAAGATAATACATCTTTGGGAGTTTGTCAAGTTTTTATTCAAAAAAATTTTTATGCTTAAGCATAATTAACTTTAAAATAGCGCTATAGTTAACGCCACCTAACAAATTTTAATAAAAAAAACAAGCCTCGCCACAGTCGTACCGCAACGAGAACTTGTAGATATATAATACGCACTTAAGCTATCGGAGGATGAGCATTGCGTCGCCGTAAGCTCCAAACATGTAGCCTTCCTTCACAGCTATATCGTATGCCTTCATTATCAGATCATATCCTCCAAAGGCAGCCACCATCATCAGCAATGTGCTATAGGGAAGGTGGAAGTTAGAGACCATCGAGTCGCAAACAGTAAAATCGTAGGGAGGGAAGACGAACTTATTAGTCCAACCCTCAAATGCCATCAGATGTCCATTCATGCACTCTGCAGTCACCAAAGCACGCATAGTAGAGGTGCCTACCGCACAAATGCGCGAACCTCGGTCTTTCGCTGCATTGACCATCTCTACTACATCTTCTTCCACAAACATCTCCTCAGAGTCCATACGATGCTTTGTGAGATCTTCTACGTCAATGTCGCGGAAATTGCCACGTCCACAATGAAGAGTGATGAAGCCTCTCTCCACTCCCTTTATCTCAAGACGTTTCATCAGCTCCCGGCTGAAATGAAGTCCTGCTGCAGGAGCCATTACGGCTCCCTCCTTCGTGGCAAAGATATTCTGATAGCGGTCTACATCTTCAGGCTCTGCATCTCGCGTGATGTAATCTGGAAGAGGAGTGTCTCCCAACGCATAGAGAGCCTCCTTAAACTCATCATGGGGCCCATCATAGAGGAAGCGAAGGGTACGGCCTCGAGAAGTCGTATTATCGATCACCTCCGCCACCATTGAATCGTCTTCACCAAAATATAGCTNATTTCCAATCCTAATCTTGCGGGCCGGCTCCACAAGCACATCCCAATATTTGTTAGCCTCATTGAGCTCTCTAAGAAGAAACACTTCAATCTTGGCGTTTGTCTTTTCTTTGTTTCCGAAAAGACGTGCCGGGAATACACGTGTATCATTGAAGACCATTACATCCTGATCTTCAAAGAAATTTATGATATCTTTAAATATGCAATGCTTGATACTTCCGTCGCGGACATCAACCACCATCAATCTGCATTCATCTCTGTTTTCAGAGGGATGCATCGCAATCTGAGAGTCGGGGAGTTTGAATTTAAATTGTGAGAGTTTCATTATAAAAGAGTGGTTCTTATTTTTTCCTTTAGTATTTAATCTTAATATTTAATCTNTATCATTGAGCTTGANGTCGTCGGGATACGTCAACTCGCAATTGGAGATTTTTTCNACAGCCTCCNCCACTGNCAGNCNGNCTGTGAGCCTNATATNTCCTACCCTTGTGCGGCAAAGTGCAGTCAGATGAGCGCCCGACCCAAGCGCCGTCCCAATGTCTCTTGTGAGTGCTCTTATGTAGGTGCCCTTGGAGCAAACTATACGAAGCCTCAACTCTGGCAATTCCGAAGGAAGCAACTCAAGCTCTTCTATCACCAACGGTTTTGCCTTCAGCTCTACTTCCTTTCCTTTCCTTGCATACTTATATGCGCGTTTCCCTTCTACTTTGACCGCACTATACACCGGAGGGACCTGCATGATATGCCCCGTAAATTTTGGAAGGATTTCCCTGACCATCTCTTCAGTGACATGATCGTAAGGAAACTCCTCATCTATCTCCGTCTCCAGATCAAAGCTGGGAGTAGTCGCACCAAGACGCAAGGTGGCTATGTATTCTTTCGTGCCGTTCTGCAAGCGCTCGATATCGCGTGTGGCACGGCCCGTACAGACTATAAGGACTCCGGTAGCAAGAGGATCAAGAGTCCCCGCATGCCCTACCTTAAATTTCTTTACATTGAGTCTGCGCTGGATGGCTCCCCGGATACGCTTCACCGCATCAAATGAAGTCCAACCCAACGGCTTATCAATTCCTATTATCTCTCCTGATATAAAATCCATCTCATCTTGCAATTACCATATCAGACATAGGATTGCTATCACAGCACAATACACTGCAAACCAGATAAGNTTTCCTTTTTTTACAAGNTTGAGCATCCACTTGCAGGCAGCGCAACCTACAATGAAGGCAGAAAGGAATCCTATTATCAAGCAAGTGCTTGACACTGGAGCTTGCCCCGTAGCCTCTCCTGCTATAATATCCTTAAGGCTAAGCAAAGCTTCCCCTACNATNGGGATTATGACCATAAGGAATGAGAAAGATGCCACNTTGTCGCGCTTATCGCCAATGAGAATACCGGTTGCAATCGTGGTGCCACTCCGGCTCAAGCCTGGAAGCACAGCTACAGCCTGCGCCACNCCTATAGTNATGGCATCAGCAAATGTGATGTCCCTGCCTCTGTTGGCACTCACCATCTTGCCACTCATCAGCCGATCGCTAAAATGAGCGAAAGTAAGCAAGCAGGCAGTGGCGAGCTCGCAAATACCCACAATAGTCAAATTGCCNGAAAATAAATTCTCCACAAGATCTTTGAAGCAAAAGCCNACTATAGCAATAGGTATACAGCTGACTAAAATCTTAATGACATACCAGAAATTATCATCCCTGCTGAAAGTGAAGAAACTTTTACAAAGAGATCTAAACATTGGCCATAACACCACGACCGTACTTAGCACAGTAGCAGCGTGAAGAATAATATCAAATTGCAACGCATCGTCGCCTTGAAGTTTAAGTCCGAGTATTTCTCGGAAGATCACGAGGTGTCCGCTTGAAGATATCGGAAGATATTCGGCGAGACCTTGGACAATCCCAAGAATTAGGGCATCTAACCAATCCATTAGAATTTTGAATTTTGAATTATGAATAATTTCTCGCTTGTCAGGCATTAAGTCTGACTTTTGAATTGCGTAGCCAATTATGAGTTATGCATTATGAATTACTTGGAGGGTTTGAGCAAAATAGCAAAAGCCATCAAAAGAAACCCTATGAATGTCACAGCCGGGCCTATCACTATGCGGCGCACTGAAAAGATATCAGGATTGAAGCCTCCTTCTACAGAGCTCCCTGAGCCCGCCATCAATATAAACCCTAACACTATCAGCACAAGGCAGCATGCCATGGCAATATAGTTTCTNCGGCCAAATGGACGCTGGCTTTCCTCTACTTTCTTTATATCTCCAGGTTGCGGAGATGGCAATTTTATCTTCATCTTTTTTGTATGATAAATGATAACTTATTAATGATGAATCAATCTTTATTTATTTGAATAGCTCACTATAATCCTGATGGAGATGGCGTGTAGTGGCTACAAGCGCGGCAACGGCACAAATCAATGTGCCTCCTGCAATCAGGCTTGCATCTACTATTCCCATCCACTTCCAGTCGACAAGAGCTCCCAACTCACCAAACCCCAAGCTTCCGCTGGCTGCAAGCAACGCTGAAAGGACTCCCCCTGCGACAAGGCCTGAGATAGCTCCAACCACCGCATTAGCTGACACGAACGGACGACGTATAAACCCATCGGTAGCACCGACGAGTTGCATAGTATGTATAGTAAATCTCTTTGAATAAATCGACAGCCTGACTGTATTGCTTATCAACACGAATGAGATAATAAGCATGATGGCTGCCACCACTATGAATCCAATCGTAAGCTTCTTTATATTGGAATTCATTGTTTCAATCAATTTGCTGTCGGGTGTCCCGACTTCCGACACTCCATTTATTGCAGATACACTTTTCTTTATACTGGCTATGCCAGCTACCGTAGAGTAGTCGACGGCAACTGTAAACGCTATCTCTGGAGAGAGTGGATTCACTCCGAATACATGCTCAAGGTCTTCCCCCGTAGCCTCTTTCCAGTTATCAAGCGCCTCCTGACGAGAGATGTATCTCACATTCTGCGCAAATTTCGTATTTGATATGGCATCGCATATAGACATGGCACGCGCATCGCCGACACTGTCGGCCATCACCACGCTGATCTCTATCTTCTCCATCATGCGGCGTGATTCCGAAGATGCCGCAATCCAGATCATTGCNATCAGNCCTAATGTCAGCAACGCGAGAGTCACGCTCACGCCTGTTGTCGTATGCGCTGCCCAGCTGGATATCTTTACCTCTTTCTGTGGCTTCATTATTATGGTTTTTCCATTTGGCCCGACCCGCGGACCCACATCGGGTGCAAAGATAATACATTTTTTCCCTAAAGTCAAGTAAAATAAACAAAAAGATGCATTTTGACTTACGAAAAAAGGGACTCGTATCGCTACGAATCCCTTTTTTCCAGTCTCCCTCGAAATCCTTCGCAAGAGACCGTGTGTCCTAATCCTAATTTAACTATTAATCCATAACTTTACTAATGCAACAATAATTGTCAATGAAACGATTAATTGGTCTTTACTGTATGAATGTCNTTCTA
>WFLX010280014.1_pt1 | contig 17288 bp, 13 predicted proteins | sample 4967041 | NCBI WGS metagenome assembly WFLX01 (sample SAMN12857096, study PRJNA449069) | gut metagenome | isolation source: stool from male and female vole | host: Microtus ochrogaster | place: USA:Florida | collected 2017 | reverse complement strand
ACACGCAGCTCCACCGTCAGATTGCTCATGTTGGGTTTGTAGGGTGCCGATTGCGAAAGGATTGCCAATAAGCGTTTCAGCTTACGGGAGGTAGCGGCATTCATCTTCGCGAACTGCGGGATATCATTTTCAATCGTCTGATTTATAACTTGCTGAAGACGTATGCCATACCCAGGCTGTGAGGAGAATGGATAATAACCGCTCTTGAGATATTCCCGGAAGAGGGGTATGGGATGAAAGCCTGCCGGGAGCACGACCTTATGCTCCAGAATGTCGGTGAGCGAGTACACGGGAAGATGGATGTCATGGAAGAGCGACAGGTATTCCCTGAACGACAATCCCTGCATCTCGAACATTAACGCACGCCGGCTCAAATCCGCGGCTCCCTTATGGATATCAAGGATGGAGCTTCCGGTGAAAATGATACTGAGATCCGCATGGGTATCGTAAATCTGCTTAAGCTCTCTTGACCAGTTATCGTATTTGTGTATCTCGTCTATCACCAGATGCGTACCACCCTCACGCACCCACTCGTCGGCCAGNTCNACCAGAGAATGGCTGATGAAATATATATTGTCGGCAGAGACGTAGAGCCATCCGGAACGATCCGATTGTGAGAGCATGCGCTGCTTCACCAATGTAGACTTGCCTACGCCACGCGGCCCGACGAGTCCTATCATGCGATCCTCCCACGGTATGCGGTCATAAATATATCTTTTGAATCGGACGGGAGTCCGACTCAACTCCGCCTCCATGTATGCTATCAGTTTATGGTCAATCATGTCTCAACGGTATTTTTCTGCAAAGATACAAAAATTTCCCCTTNGAGGTGACATTTTTAGCAAAAAGTTTCCCCTTNGAGNTGANACTTTTNNNNAAAAGTNTCACCTCNAAGGGGAAACTTTCACNAATCTTGCTGACTNTGTTAGCGTCAGACCAATTGACTGCCAGGGGGCTTTCGGGGCTTACTTGATCACGCCGAGCTTCTTGCCGACCTTCACGAAGGCTGCGATAGCGCGGTCGAGCTGCTCGCGGTTGTGGCCCGCTGAGAGCTGCACACGGATGCGCGCCTGTCCCTTGGGCACGACGGGATAGTAGAAACCGGTNACGTAGATGCCCTCTTTCTGCATCTCAGCGGCGAATTCCTGCGAGAGCTTGGCNTCATAGAGCATCACGGCGCATATGGCGCTCTGGGTGGGCTTGATGTCAAAGCCTGCCTCAAGCATGCGGTCGCGGAAGTAGCTGACGTTGTCCATCAGCTTGGTGTGGAGGTCATCGTTCTCCTTGAGCATCTTGAACATCTCCAGGCTGGCGCCCACGATGGAGGGGGCGACGGAATTGGAGAAGAGATAGGGGCGCGAACGCTGGCGCAGCATGTCGATCACCTCCTTGGGGCCTGTGGTGAAGCCTCCCATGGCGCCGCCGAAGGCCTTGCCGAGGGTACCGGTGAAGATGTCAATCTTGCCGTAGCAGTCAAACTGCTCGGCAACGCCGTGGCCTGTGGGGCCGACAACGCCTGCGGAGTGGCTCTCGTCCACCATCACCAAGGCGTTGTATTTCTCTGCGAGTTCGCAGATCTTGTCCATGGGGGCCACGTTGCCGTCCATAGAGAAGACGCCGTCGGTAGCTATGATCTTGTGGCGCGCTCCGGCCTCGTCGGCCTCCTTGAGGCAGCGCTCGAGGTCTTCCATATCTGCGTTCTTGTAGCGGTAGCGCTTGGCTTTGCAGAGTCGCACGCCATCGATGATGGAGGCATGGTTGAGGGAGTCGGAGATGATAGCGTCCTCCTCGGTGAAGAGGGGCTCGAACAGGCCGCCGTTAGCATCGAAGCAGGCGGCGTAGAGTATAGTGTCCTCAGTCTTGAAGTAGTCGGAAATGGCGCGCTCCAGCTCTTTGTGGAGGTCCTGGGTGCCGCAGATGAAGCGCACGGAAGACATGCCGTAGCCGCGGTTGTCCATAGCCTTCTTGGCAGCCTCTATGAGGCGCGTGTTGTCGGCAAGGCCCAGATAGTTGTTGGCGCAGAAATTGAGCACTTCGCCCGGCTGCCCCTCCACTTCGATGTCGGCTTTCTGGGGGGTGGTGATCACACGCTCGTTCTTGTAGAGCCCGGCATCCTTGATGTCCTGGAGCTCCTTGGTCAGGTGTTCTTTAAAGTTGGAATACATTTTCTTAGATGTTAAGGTCTAAAATCTGACCAAAGTTAATGCTTTTTCACGGGATAACAACATATTTTCCCCACTTTTTTATCGGCGCGCAGGAAAAAAAGTAGCCGGGGATGAATGATATTCGGGGGATTTCCATTACTTTTGCAAAAGTTTTTCAACATTGACCTCATAATCAAGACTGAACTGACATTATCACGACTTAATAACTGACCTTATACTAAGAATGAAGAACGTACTCATCATCGGAGCTACCGGACAGATCGGTTCGGAACTCACAATGCGCCTCCGCCGCGAATATCCCGGCGGCAATGTGGTGGCCGGATACATCAAGGGCGCCGAGCCCAAGGGCGAGCTGCTCGAGAGCGGCCCCAGCCACGAGGTGGACATCACCAACGCCGCCCAGATCGCCGAGGCTGTCGACAAATATAATGTCGACACCATCTATAACCTCGCCGCCCTGCTGAGCGCAGTGGCCGAGGCCAAGCCCCAGCTTGCCTGGAAAATCGGCGTCGGCGGACTCTACAATACCCTTGAGGTGGCCCGCGAGAAGAAATGCGCCGTCTTCACCCCGAGCTCCATCGGCTCTTTCGGCAAGGACACCCCCCATGTCAAGACTCCGCAGGACACCATNCAGCGCCCCGACACCATCTATGGCGTGACCAAGGTGACCGGCGAGATGCTCTCCGACTACTATGCGCGCCGCTTCGGCGTCGACACCCGNTCGGTCCGTTTCCCCGGCCTCATCTCCTANGTGGCTCCTCCGGGAGGCGGCACCACCGACTATGCCGTTGACATCTACTACGCGGCTGTGCGCGGCGAGAAGTTCAAATGCCCCCTNAAGCCCGGCACGTTCATGGACATGATGTACATGCCCGATGCCCTGCGCGCGGCCATCGAGATCATGGAGGCCGACCCTTCGCGCCTCGTTCACCGCAACTCCTTCAACATCGCCTCGATGAGCTTCGATCCCGAGATTATATTCAACAAGATCAAGGAATACGTGCCCGGCTTCGAGATGGAGTATGAGCTCGACCCCCTGCGCCAGGCCATCGCCGACTCCTGGCCCGACAGCCTGGACGACACATGCGCCCGCGCAGAGTGGGACTGGCATCCCGAGTTTGACCTCGACGCCATGACAGCCGACATGCTGACCAACCTCCGCGTCAAGCTCGGCGTCACCAAGCCCGAAGAGGCCCTCGCCTGACCCCGACCTGACGACCCACATGCCGGCGCGCCCCCGCTAAAGCAGGGACGCGCCGGCATTATCTTCCTTTAGACCTCACCGCCCTCTTCAACTTCGGCAATATGGNATTTTGTGAAATTTGAACCTGAAAACGCCTGGATTNTGTGAAATTCACACTGATAAAAGGCGGGATTTTGTGAAATTTGGGGCAAAAAAAGTTGGTATTTCGTGAATAGGCAGGAATGCCCGCAACAGGGATTATATCGGATTCAACGGTCAGTTCTATACTTTCCCCTATTTCCTGACCTTCTTGCTCCGCCGATTCCTTTCCGAAAGAACCACATGACCCTTCCCGCAGTGTTGAGAGTTCAATAAGCGATTTTTTAGCCATTATGGCTAAAAAATCGCTTATTGAACAATCTTATTACTGCCGAAAATCCTGCATCATGATTTTCTCCGCTTTGCCCTCAGCGAGGCGTATCACAGCGCGGCCCGGCTCGGGATTTGCAATGCGCCTGCCGGTCAAGTCATAATAGATAGCATCCTTATCTTCTCCGGCAGTCATTCCGGCTCCTGCGTCACCCTCTTCCACAATCTTGAACCGGCTCCATCCTGCACAATCAGAATAGGCTTGCGCGCATCCGCGGGGCACTTCCAAAACGCACCGCTGCAGATTCACTCCCTCAAACGCNTCTTCCGGAATTTCATAAGGCACGGGGCAGGGGAGAATTATTCTCTCCAGGGATGTCAGGCCGCACAGGTCTGCACCGAGTTTCACCGGATGCGGCGGCAGAAACAATCTCTCAAGATGCGATGAACGGTTTAAAAAACCGTATTGAAATTCCTTTACGGTAGAGGGAATCTCCATTGAGGTCTTATCGTAGGCATAAAACCCTGCCAGCCATTCGATGCCTTCATGCAAAACAATAGTCTTATTCCAGACATCCTCGATATAGGCATACTTTACCGTTGCGGGCACTATGACTTCGGTAACCCACTCCTCGGCAGGAGCCCATTCATTCCAAAGAGTAACGTAAATCCCAATCACAGTATATGTCCGGCCCTCAAACTCGAATGTCTCGGGAATATCCACGATACCGGAATAGGTGTCGGGCACTTCCATATCGTAGAATACGGATTCGTTGGTGACCACCGCCTCCATGGTTTCTCTGTTTAGCGCATACTCTATTCCGTCTACTCCGCACATATCGTGGAAGTCATGGGCGTCAAGGTCTCCGAGCGGACACCCGGGAAAAGTATAGAACCCCATGCAGCCTAAAGCTCCGAAGACCAGCAGCGCAGTCAGTATTGCCTGTCTCATTTCATAATTATTTTAGTGGTTTTTACAATGGTTAATAATTGGGGTGTATGATTTCATCGGTTTCCCGAGTGGTCATTTCCTTAAGAGTTTACGGAGGTGAATTGGCAGATAGGCTTTAAGGTATCGACATCTTCCATTTTTATTGTTCCGTGCGCAAATATATAAATAATTTTTAAAAAATACAAGTATTTGTTCATTTTTTTTAGATTTTTTTAGATTTACACGTCCAGCGTTTTCAGATTTGCAAAATAGGCAGGAATGCCCTCAACAGGGATTATATCGGATTCAACGGTCAGTTCTATACTTTCCCCTATTTCCTGACCTTCTTGCTCCGCCGATTCCTTTCCGAAAGAACCACATGACCCTTCCCGCAGTGTTGAGATTGGTCAAAAAGNGAANTTTTTTAGCCATATTTACTATTTTTGTANTAAAAACGNAGTCCGGNTCGNCCGGACTTCGTTTTTTTAGCTAATTTTGCACCCCGGCCCTGTGGCTAAGACCCCGTCTCATAAAATTTTTATGTCTCAGGGGTCTAAGTATCAGGGCCGTTAACCAACCAGACAATGAACCGCTTTCAATANATACTCCTCATCTNCCTTTTAGGGATGCCGTGCGCCCTGGGCGCNGAGATTCAGCGCCCGGGAGCGGCTGAGACCGTCATGGACCGGGAGGCTGATCTGCTTGCCGGCGCCCCTAAGGTCACTATGTCGCTCGATGACTGCATCAGCGCCGCCCTGTCCCAAAGCCCGACTGTCAAGGTGGCCGACATGGAACTGACCCGGTATGATTACTCGCGCAAGGAGACCCTGGCAGCGCTGCTCCCCAAGATAGATTTCGCCCTCTCCTACCAGCGATCGATTGAGCTGCAGTCCATGCGCATGGATCTCGGAGGCCAGAGCCAGCAGATTAAGATGGGCTCCGACAATACGTGGAACACCGGCTTCACAGCCTCCCTCCCTCTTGTGGCCCCCACGCTGTGGAAAAGCCTTTCGCTCTCCTCCACCCAGATTCTCCAGGCGGCTGAATCAGCCCGCACCTCGCGCCTGCAGACCGTGAACGCCGTCAGCCAGGCTTATTACTCGCTCATGCTCGCCCTCGCCTCCCGCGAGGTCATCATCAGCAACTACGAGACGGCGCGCCTCAACGCAGACCTCTACGCCAAACGGTTCGCGCAGGGGACAGCCTCGGAATACGATGTGCTCAGGGCCAATGTGCAGGTGAGCAACCTTGAGCCTGACCTCCTCCAGGCCGACATAGCCGTCAACCGCTGCAAGCTCCAGCTGTGCGTGCTCATGGGCCTGGATGCGAATGTGGACATAACGCCCGCCACCACTCTGGAGGCTATGGAGCAGGCCATGCATCCCGCTTCGGGCGAGGCATATCCGCTCGACGCCAACCCCTCGCTGCGCTCACTCGACCTGCAGCGCAAGCTCGCCTCACAGAACACCGCCCTCAAGAAGATGGCTTTCCTCCCGACGCTCGGGGCTTCGTTCAACGTCAACTGGCTCGCGCTGAGCAACGGCTCCCCCTTCCGGGGCCAGCAGTTCTCACCATACAGCAATGTGGGCCTCCAGCTGCAGGTGCCTGTCTTCAGCGGAGGGTCGCGGTGGTACGGCCTGAAGCAAGCCAAAGTGCAGCAGGCGGAGCTCGAGCTGCAGCGCGAGGACCTGGTCAACACGCTGNGAATGCAGGTGGACNTCGCCGTGGAGGACATCGACNGGCAGGCANGCCAGGNCGTGTCATCCCGCAGGGNANTNGCCCAGGCCGAGAAGGNCCGCTCAATAATGCAGAAGAGCTTCGAGATAGGGGCGGCCACGTACCTCGAGCTGCGGGACAGCGAGGTGGCCGAGATGTCGGCACGCCTGGTCTATCTACAGGCCATACACTCATGGCTGTCAGCCTCCAGCGAGCTTGACCTGCTCCTGGGACGCGAGCATCCCGCAATGAACTGAACCACATAATCCGACCAATTATAATGAAATACGCTAAATACCTCTCCATAGCAGCGGCAATGCTGACTCTTGCCCTCCATGTAGGCTGCTCTTCCGACAAATCCAAAGCCGATGACGCCAAGGAGGAGCTCCCCGTAGTGAAAGTCGCCACAGCCGAAGAGCGTGACGTGGACCAGACAGTGACCCTCACTGCCACAGTGGAGCCCGAGAACATCAACAATATATCCGCCATGACCCCCAACCGGATCAAGCAGATTCTTGTGGACGAGGGCATGCGCGTCACCAAAGGGCAGCGTCTGGTGGTGCTCGATGATGTCAACACCACTTCCTACCAGCTCCAGGTGGACAATGCCCGGGCCTCGCTCCAGAATGTGCAGCGCGACTATGACCGCGCCGTCGAGCTCCTCAAAATAGGAGGAGGCACCCAGCAGCAGGTAGACCAGATGCACACCCAGCTCGTCAACGCCCGCAACGCCCTCTCCGCAGCGGAGCGCACGCTGCGCAACGCCACGGAGAACACCGTGCTCACCTCTCCCATCTCAGGCGTGGTGACAGCGCGCAATTACGACCCGGGCGACATGACCGGGGCCCTTCCGATACTGACAATCGCGCAGGTGCAGCCTGTCAAGACCGTCGTCAACATCCCCGAGTCAGACCTTTCACGCGTCAGCAAGGGGATGCCGGCAGACGTGACGTTTGACACCTACGGCGATGAGGTGTTCCACGGCACAGTGACAATGGTCATGCCCACCGTGGACACGCAGAGCCGCACTTTCGGCGCTGAAATCACACTCCCTAACGCCGACGGCCGCATCCTGCCCGGCATGTTCGGACGCGTCACCCTCTCCCTGGGCCACGCCACCCACGTAGTGGTGCCCGACCGCGCTGTCGTGAAGCAGACCGGCTCGGGCAACCATTACGTCTATGTGCTGCGCGGCGATTCGGTCAGCTATGACCGCGTGGAACTCGGACGACGCCTCGGCGACGCATACGAGCTCCTGTCAGGCTTGGACTCCGGCGCCACAGTAGTGGTCAGCGGCCAGACCAAGCTGCATGACGGCGCCCGCGTGCAGGTGCAGAAATAACTATCCATACTCACTTCCCAATCTGAAAAAGGATGTCACTATACGGATCAGCCGTGAAACGCCCGATCATGACCACGCTCTGTTTCGTGGCCGTGGTCATCCTGGGCCTCTTCTCCCTTGCCAAGCTCCCTATCGACCTCTACCCGGACATCGATACCAACACTATAATGGTCATCACGATGTATCCTGGCGCCAGCTCGGAGGATATTGAGCAGAATGTCACCAAGCCCCTTGAGAACTCCCTGAATGCAGTGGAGCATCTCAAGCATATCACTTCGCAGTCGCGCGAGAACACCTCCGTGATCACGCTCGAATTCGAATACGGCTATGACATTGACGTGCTCACCAACGATGTGCGCGACAAGCTCGACATGGTGGAGTCCGCCCTCCCCGATGATTGCGAGAACCCCATAATATTCAAGTTCTCGACCGATATGATTCCTATCTGCCTCCTGTCCGTGGAGGCCAAAGAGAGCATGCCGGGCCTATACAAGATTCTCGACGAGGGCCTTGTCAATCCGCTGGCCCGCGTGGACGGCGTGGGCTCGGTGTCGATCTCGGGCGCCCCGAAGCGCGAGATTCACGTCTATTGCGACCCTCAGCGCCTGGAGGCCTACGGCATGTCGGTAGAGCAGATCTCATCCGTCATCCAGGCCGAGAACCGCAATGTGCCGGGAGGCTCGTTTGACATCGGCTCAAATACTTACGCTCTCCGCGTGGAGGGCGAGTTCGACTCCTCCGACCAGCTCTCCGGCCTTCCGGTAGGCAATGCCGGAGGCAAGGTTATTTACCTTCGCGATGTGGCCCGCGTAGAGGACTCCCTTGAGGAACGCACGCAGGAGACCTATATCAACGGCGAGGCCGGAGCCATAGTCATCATTCAGAAGCAGAGCGGCGCCAATTCGGTGCAGATCTCCGAAAAGGTGATGAAGATGCTCCCCAAGCTGCAGAAGAACCTCCCCTCGGACGTGAAGGTCGGAGTGGTGGTCGACACCTCCGACAATATCCGCAACACTATCGCCTCTCTGGAGGAGACGGTGCTCTACGCCCTGCTCTTCGTCATGATCGTGGTGTTCCTCTTCCTGGGCCGGTGGCGCGCCACGATGATTATCGTCATCACTATCCCCGTGTCGCTCATCGCCTCCTTCATTTACCTTTTCGCCACGGGCAACACCCTGAATATCGTTTCCCTCTCCGCCCTCTCCATTTCAATCGGCATGGTGGTCGACGACGCCATAGTGGTGCTCGAGAATGTCACGACCCACATCGAGCGGGGCGCCGACCCGAAGCAGGCGGCCGTGCACGGCACCAACGAGGTGGCCGTCTCCGTGATAGCCTCCACGCTGACACTCATAGCGGTGTTCTTCCCCCTCACGCTCGTGACGGGCATGACCGGCGTGCTCTTCCGCCAGTTAGGATGGATGGTGACAATCATGATGGTCATATCCACCACATGCGCCCTCTCGCTCACCCCGATGCTCTNCNCGNAGTGGCTGNGCCNGGTGCGTCATCACGGGGCGCTCTACANCCGCTTCTACATACCCATAGAGCGCGCCCTTGACCGGTTTGACGACGGATACGCCTCCCTGCTGCGCCGCGTGGTGAGCCACCGCACGGTGACCGTCATAATCTGCCTCGGCATCTTTGTCGGGTCGGTGTTCCTGATGCGGTTCGTAGGCACGGAGTTCTTCCCCACCCAGGACAACGCCCGCATCGGCGTAAACCTGGAGCTGCCTATCGGCTCGCGCGTGGAGACGGCCCGCGAGGTGACCTCGCGCCTTGACCGCCTCTGGCGCAAGAAGTATCCCGAAATCAAGGTGATGACCTACACCGTAGGCCCCGCCTCTTCCGACAACACTTTCGCATCCCTGTCCGAGAACGGCGCCCACCTCATCAGCATGAACGTGGCCCTCACCGACCCGGGCGACCGCAAGCGGGGCATCAAGGAGATAGCCGACGGCATGCGCCGCGACCTCGACCGCGAGTTCCCGGAATACAAGAAGGCCCAGGTGAATGTGGGCGGCGGCCGAGGAGCCGGGATGGGAGGCCAGAGCACGGTGGATTTCGAAATATACGGCTATGACCTCGAGGAGACAGACTCCGTGGCGCGCCGTCTCCAGACTATCCTGCGCGGCATCCCCGGCACCGCCGACGTGACCATCTCCCGCTCTGACTATCAGCCGGAATACCAAGTGGATTTCGACCGCGAGAAGCTCGCCCTCTACGGTCTCAACCTGCAGACAGCCGCCATGTATCTGCGCAACCGCATCAACGGCGCGACCTCATCGCAGTTTCGCGAGGATGGCGAGGAGTATGACATCAAGGTGATGTACGGCAAGGAGCACCGCACTTCGCTTGAGGACATCGAGAACATTGTCATCTACACCCCGGCCGGAGCCGGAGTCAAAGTCAAGGAGCTCGGCAAGGTGGTCGAGCGCTTCACTCCCCCTACCATCGAGCGCAAGGACCGCGAGAGGCTTGTCACGGTCTCGACCGTCGTGGACGGCGCCCCGATGAGCGCCGTAGTGACCGAAGCCGAGATGAAGATTGACGAGATGCACCTCCCCNCCGGTGTNACCATCGGCCTGGCGGGCAGCTACGAGGACCAGCAGGACTCCTTCNGCGACCTNCTGNNNCTCGGCGNGCTCATCATNATCCTGGTNTACATNGTNATGGCNGCCCAGTTNGAGTCGCTNACNTANCCGGGCATCATCATGACNTCGCTNCTCTTCGCCTTCTCGGGCGTNTTCCTGATNCTNTGGCTNACNGGCNANACNCTCAACGTCATGTCGATGATCGGCGCNATCATGCTCATAGGNATCGTGGTNAANAACGGNATCGTGCTCATTGACTACATATCGCTCAACCGCGAGCGCGGGATGTCAATCCGCCGCGCCGTGATCGACGGAGGCCGCTCGCGCCTGCGCCCCGTCGTGATGACCACGCTGACCACCATCCTCGGCATGGTGCCCATGGCGGTCGGCTCGGGCCAGGGCTCCGAGATGTGGCGCCCGATGGGCGTGGCAGTCATCGGCGGCCTGACCTTCTCCACAATCCTGACGCTGCTGTTCGTGCCGGTGCTCTACTGCTCGTTTGCCGGACGCGGCGTGAAGCGCACGCGCCGCAAGCTGCGAGACTCCCTTTCCTCTTCACCCTCAAAAGCATAAATCATGAAATCTGTCCTGATAACTTACGACCTGGCCCATCAGGAGGCCATCATTGACATACTCGACCGCGCGGGGTGCCGGGGCTTCACGGGCTTCGGCACCGTGCAGGGGCGCGGCTCCCGCAAGGGGGAGCCTCACTACGGCACCCATGCCTGGCCCTCCCTGGCATCGGCCATCATCACAATCGTGCCCGAGGAACGGGTTGACACCCTCCTGGACCGCCTCAAGGCCCTCGATGAGTCAAAGCCCCTGCTCGGGCTGCGAGCCTTCGTCTGGAACATCGAGCGCACACTCTAATTGAAAGTACTTATGATTAAGAATAATATAGACAAGGCCGCACTGCGCGCGCGCCTCACGCCGCTGCAGTGGGAGGTGACACAGAACGGCGCGACGGAGCGCCCCTTCATCAATGAGTATGACCATGAGTTCCGCCCCGGGATATATGTCGACATCACGGACGGCACTCCCCTCTTCCTCTCCGACCGCAAGTATGACTCCGGGTGCGGATGGCCCGCCTTCACCCGACCGGTCGACCCGGGCGCCGTCACCGAACATGACGACTATTCCTACGGACGGCATCGCACCGAGGTGCGCTCGGCCGCGAGCGGCTCCCACCTCGGCCACGTCTTCCCCGACGGGCCGCCTTCTGAGGGAGGCTTGAGGTACTGCATCAACTCCGCCGCGCTCCGCTTCATCCCCCTCGAGGAGATGGCCGCCGAAGGATATGGNGACTATATCCCGCTGCTCTCCGGGAAATGAATAATCCTTTCGACTACACGCCTGATGAGGAATGCCGCGAGGCTTTCCGCCTGCTCAACGGGCACATCGGGAGGTTGAAGGAGAGCGTCCTTGAGAAGGACCGCACNNTCTGCCGCGAGCTGGAAGCCGGCAAGATGTTAGGTGTGATGATAGCTGCCGATGAGTCGGGCCGCAGACACGCTCTGTGGGCCTTCTCCGGCCAGGCCGGTGACTTAGGGTTCACTTTTCCCGGTTTCGTCGGCCCGGTGTTAGACTATCTCCGGCCCGGAGGCTATTTTAAGACCCGGGAGGCTGACATCAGCCGTCAGAACGCTGACATCGCTGAGTATGAAAAGGAGACCCTCGTGCCTCTCAGAGAAGAGTACGAGCGAGCAGCAGAGAAGATGAACGCTGAAGTGGAAGCATACCGGGAGGAGTGCCGTCTATCGAAAGCGAGGAGGGATGCTGCGCGGCAGGCCGGGGAGACAGACCCGGAGCGCCTCGCCGCGATGATACAGCAGAGCCAGTTTGAGAAAGCGGAGCTGAGACGGCGCCGCAAGCGAGCCGAAGAAGCCCTCAAGCCATCCTTGCTGCGCCTCCGTGAGGCTGAACAGCATCTTGAGGCCATGAAGGCCCGGCGCCGCTCCAATTCCGAGGCCCTTCAGAAATGGCTTTTCGACAGCTTCACTCTGCTGAATGCCCGGGGCGAGAGCAAAAGCCTGTCGNANATTTTTGCCGATACACCGNTNAAGGCGCCCCCGTCGNGNGCCGGAGAATGTTGCGCGCCAAAACTCCTCCAGGAGGCTTACCGACGCAGGCTGCGTCCGGTGTCAATGGCCGAATACTGGTACGGCCGGCCGAAGGATGGCGAAGTCAGAATCCATGGCCATCACTACCCCGCATGCCGGGGAAAATGCCTACCGGTGTTGCGGTGGATGCTGCAGGGCATGGACATCACGCCCCCTCTGGATGATGAAGAGAGAGCCGGGCGCGCTGTGCCGCAGCCGGAGATAATCTATGAGAACCGGTGGTTTTGCGTAGTCAGCAAACCTGCCGGGATGCTCTCCGTGCCCGGCAAAGGCAAGGCCATTTCCGTGCAGGACTGGCTGACGGCAAGATATGGCTCAGACAGCGGGGTCAAGCCGGCTCACCGCCTTGACCGGGACACCTCCGGACTGCTGATAGCCACATTCGGCCCCCGCGCCTTCAAAGAGATGCAGCGGCTTTTCGCCTCGCGGCAGGTGCGCAAAACCTATATCGCCGATTTAGAGGGCAATTATCATAACATGGGAATAGCAGCCAAAGGACGCATAACGCTTCCCCTGGCGCCGGACATCCTTGACCGCCCGCGCCAAAGGATTGACTTTGAAGACGGCAAAGAGGCGGTGACAGACTATGAGTTCACCGGAGTGGCCCATGGCCGTAGCCGCGTAGAGCTTCATCCCCTCACAGGACGCACGCACCAGCTGAGGGTGCATGCCGCCTCAAACCTCGGACTCGGGATGCCCATAGTCGGCGACCCCCTCTACGGAGCGTCCCCGGCCAATCCCTCTACCGTCCAAGACAGCACGACCGGTCAGTACGACAACGCGTACGGTCAGCCGGAACGCCTCCATCTCCATGCCCGAACCATAGAGTTCACCTTCCCTTTAGACGGCCGGCATTACAGGTTTGACATACCCGCTCCTTTCTGAATTATCCTCTCCCGGGTCTGAACTATCCTCTCACGGGTCTGAATCATCCCCTCCCGGGCGAGTTGACTTCTCAAGGATGAGTTTACTCCTCCAGAATCTGCGAGGCGTGAATCTTGGTCTTTATCTCCTTGGGAGTGATAACGCGCTTGATGACTCCATCCGGAGAGATAATGAACGTAGTGCGGTACGTCCCCATGTAAGTACGCCCGGCCATCTTCTTCTCGCCCCACACGCCCATCTTCTCCACCAGCTCATGGTCAGCGTCGCTGATCAGAGGGAAAGGGAGCGAATGTTTCGCGATAAACTTCTTGTGAGACTCGGGGCTGTCCACACTCACGCCGACCACCTGGTATCCTGCATTGAGAAGGTCCTCATAGCGGTCGCGCAGGCTGCAGGCCTCAGCCGTGCATCNCGGCGTATTNTNCTTNGGATAGAAATAGAGAGCCACATCCTTGCCTCCGAAATCGCTCAGACGCACCTCATTTCCATCGGCATCCCGGCCGAGCAGATCCTCAATCTTGTCTCCGACTTGCTTCATATCATCTCAGTGTTTTGAAAAAGTTGTGAAAAATCATATATCTGAATACAAGCTGCTGTCTGGCTACTCGCCGCCACTCAGTTCTGAGATGCGGCGAGGGGTGTCATGTGATAGCCTAAGGCATTGAGCTGCATAGCCATGCCGGCGAGGTAGAGCTGATGCAGGGCGCCGATATAGCAGCCCAGCGCCGCCTCCGTGCCGGGCTCAACAGGCTCATGGTTGATCAGGCTCAGCACGCGCGACGCACACTCAGCCACCAGGTCAGTGATTTTCTCAGCCGCCTCGCCTTCATAACCCAGGACATCATTGACCACGGTCTCATCAAGGTTGTCGTAGCCTTTCTTATCGCGCAGCTCCTTATAGATTTCCTCATCGCTCATAGCGGCGTACTTCGTCCAGTCAGTATCCCAGTATTTGGCCATAGCCATACCGATGAGCATCATCCATCCCAACGACACCACCGGATAATCCTGGAACTCCTTGGCGCCATCGCCGATATATGCGCGCACCATGCCTCCCCAGCGCTCCTCCACATCGGGACATTCGGGCACATGGCTGTCAAGAGCACCCTTATACTGCAGGAACTCCGTGAGATCCTTGCGCACCTTCTCCTCAAAAATAGCCGCTGTTTCCTTAGCGGCAGCATTGCTTTCCATAATCTGATTCTATTAGTTATTTATTATCATCTATCTAACNCCCCTGCCCCGGGGATGGTTCTGCCCCACAAGCGAACCATCCGGCCAATCAGAATGTTAGAACCGTACACAACCGGAAGATAAATCAGGATCAAACATGACAAATCNTGANTAAACNTGATAAATCCCGATAAAACATGATAACTCATGATCCATCATGATTACTCATGCCCCTCATGACAACTCATGATCAGACATGCATATCATGATTAATCTCCCCCAAAAACCAGCAATTACTATGGAAACAATCATCAACACCCGCATCCCCGAGTTCAAGCTTGAGGCCTACCGCGACGGCAAGTTCGTAACAGTCACTGACAAGGACGTGCTCGGCAAGTGGGCCGTGTTCTTCTTCTATCCCGCAGACTTCACCTTCGTATGCCCCACCGAGCTGGTGGACCTCGCAGAAAAGTATGATAAGCTGCAGTCAATGGGAGTGGAGGTATACTCCGTCAGCTGCGACACCCATTTCGTGCACAAAGCATGGCACGACGCTTCAGACAGCATAAAGAAAATCAAATACACCATGCTCGCCGACCCCAAGGGCACCCTTGCCCGCGCTTTGGGCGTGATGGACGAGGAGTCCGGCATGGCTTACCGTGGCACTTTCGTTTCTGATCCCGAAGGCCTCATCAAGCTCGTGGAAATCCAGGATAACAGCATCGGCCGCAACGCTGACGAGCTCGTGCGCAAGATCGAGGCAGCCCAGTTTGTAGCATCGCATCCCGGCGAGGTATGCCCCGCGAAGTGGAAAGAGGGAGCAGCCACTCTCAAGCCATCTATCGATCTCGTAGGCAAAATCTGATAAGACTATGGCAGCTCTCGATAAAGACATTATTGATCAGCTGAAGGGAATTTTCGCGAACCTCGACACGCAAATCCTTCTCCTTGTCCAGGGCAGTCCCCAAGACGCCCGCCGCAAGGAGATGGAGGAGTTCGCCACAGACTTCGCCTCGGCTTCCGATGCCATCGAGGTGAAAGTGGAGGACTTTCCCACTGAGGTCGAGGCCCCCGTGCTTTCCATCTGGAAAGATGGCGTGCCCACCGGAGTGCAGTTCGCCGGAGTCCCCGGAGGCCATGAGTTCTCCTCCCTGATCCTCGCGGTGCTCAATGCCGCGGGGCAAGGCAAGAATTTCCCCGACGAGCACACCCAGGCGCGCATAAAGGCCATCACCGGCCCAGTGAAGATGCTCTCCTTCGTGTCGCTCACCTGCTCCATCTGCCCCGATGTGGTGCAAGCCCTCAACCTCATCACGCTTCTCAACCCCGAAATCTCCAATATGGTGATTGACGGCGGGGTGGCCCCTGATATGGTCAAGGCCTACAATATCAACGGTGTGCCGACAGTATACGCCAACGGCGAACTCCTCAATGTAGGACAGGCCACGCTCGGCGAGCTGGTCACCAAACTTGAGACAATGTTCGGCTCCTCTATGAATTCGGGCGTGAGCGACAACACCCCGCTCGGATTCGATGCGCTGATTGCTGGCGGAGGCCCCGCCGGGGCGGCCGCAGCCATCTATCTGGCGCGCAAGGGCATGAACGTCGCCGTAGTTGCCGGACGCATCGGCGGCCAGGTGAAGGATACCAATGAGATTGAGAACCTCATCTCCGTGCCCAGCACCACCGGCACCGCCCTGGCCTCTGATCTGCGCCGTCACCTCGACGCCTATCAAATCGCAGTGTTCGACAACCGCCGAATCGTGTCAGCCGACCTCCAAGGCGAGCACAAACGCCTCACTGCCGACAGCGGAGAGGTGTTCGAGGCTCCGCAACTGATAATCGCCACCGGGGCGTCCTGGCGCAAGCTCAACATCCCAGGCGAGGCCGACTATCTCGGCAAGGGCGTGGCCTTCTGCACACACTGCGACGGCCCCTTCTACAAAGGGCGCCGCGTGGCAGTCGTAGGGGGCGGCAACTCCGGCATCGAGGCCGCCATTGACCTGGCCGGAATCTGCAGCCATGTCGATGTGTTCGAGTTCCTTGACACTCTCAAGGCCGATGAGGTACTTCAGAAGAAGCTCGCGACCTTTGACAACGTCTCGATCCACCTCTCGACAGCCATCACCGAAATAAAAGGTGACGGAGCCAATATCACGGCCGTAGTGGCGANAGNCCGCNCCACGGGAGANACNACTGAGTATCCCGAAAACGGAGTGTTCGTTCAGATCGGCCTCACGCCTAACGCGCAAGAGTTCGAAGGCCAGGTAGCGATGAACAAGCGCGGCGAGATTGAGGNAGNCCCCCTCNGGCGCNCCTCGGTCAAGAACGTCTATGCCGCAGGCGACGTCACCGACAGCGTCTACAAGCAGATTGTCATAGCGATGGGCTCCGGAGCCACAGCCGCCCTGACAGCCGTGGACGACCGCAACCGCTCCGGGCTATAACATAAGATCGGATTATTGAAAAGTAGGGACGTGCCTTTGGCACGTTGGTTTGACAATCAGTCAGCAAATCCAACGTGCCAAAGGCACGTCCCTACTGTTCACACAAGGCGCAGTCCATATCCTCCTGAATCCTTCATCCTCCCACCTATTAAATATTCCGAGATGCGCACTTAGCCCCCTGAGACTTAAAAATTTTATGAGACGGGGTCTTAAATAAAATCAAGAAAAATTATAGAAATTTCACAAAAGGTATTGCACGGATAAAAATTTGTATATAACTTTGCGGCGAAGACCGTCAAGCAGAAGTACGGTCAGGGCACAGCGGGAGGGACAGCAGACATAATTAACAAGCGTGTATAGACG
>WFLX010333259.1_pt1 | contig 17290 bp, 11 predicted proteins | sample 4967041 | NCBI WGS metagenome assembly WFLX01 (sample SAMN12857096, study PRJNA449069) | gut metagenome | isolation source: stool from male and female vole | host: Microtus ochrogaster | place: USA:Florida | collected 2017 | reverse complement strand
CCATTGAATATGGGCTCGCGCAGAGAAGGAGCCAAGCCGATTTTACGGAACTGTTCTTCGCGGTATCCGATAATCCAGGCTTGGTAGCCAGGGAATACGTGTTTTACTGTAGTACCTATCATAGCGTAATGACCGTGCATATCTTCGGCGGAGATACGTTCGCCATAGGGTGGGTTTGTGACCATGACGCCATTAAGGGGAGCTTCACTCCACTTCGACAGAGGTTTAATTTCCAAAGAAATATATTTACTCAAACCGGCGTTTTTAATATTCTCGGTGGCGATAGCAATCGCTTTAGGTGAAATGTCGGCACCGAGAATGGGTTGATTTACAGGGCGCTCGGCTGAGTCATCGTTGTAAATGGTGTCGAAGAGATCTTCATCGAAATCTGGCCAAGATTCAAAGGCGAAATGGCGGCGGTATACACCGGGATTTATGCCGGCTGCAATCATGGCCGCCTCAATCAGGAATGTGCCGCTACCACACATGGGGTCGACAAACGGAGCGTCACCACGCCAACCTGATTTCAGGATAATACCGGCTGCAAGAACTTCGTTGATAGGAGCCTCGGTCTGTGCCACGCGATATCCGCGTTTATGGAGTGATTCACCGGAGGAGTCAAGTGAAATGGTGATACGTTCGCCTGCGATATGGACATTAAGCATGATATCGGCATTCTGTACCCTTACTTTTGGACGGGCATCGGGACCAAGCCGGTCGCGGAAGAAGTCGACAATGGCGTCTTTCACGCGGTAGGTCACATAGCGTGAGTGAGTAAACTCATCGGAGTTGGAGACAGTGTCGATGCAGAAGGTCTTGTCGAGTGAAAGTATTTTGGTCCAGTCAAATTCTTTGGCTTTCTCATAAAGTTCGTCGGGGTCTTTTGCTACGAATCTATATATAGGCTTGAGAATACGCAGAGCTGAACGGCAACACATATTGGCTTTGTAGAGCAATGCGAGGTCGCCCTCGAATGATACCATGCGACGACCGGGTTCGACATTCAGCGCTCCTAAGGCGCGGAGTTCTTCGGCAAGAACTTCTTCCAATCCCTGGAATGTCTTAGCCACCATTTCAAACTGATGAGTCATATCTTTATGAAAAAGTAAATATTTCGATGAACTACTCTGCAAAAGTAGTTTATTCGCATCAATTATGAAAATAAGTTGTTACCTTTACGTGTTAATTTATTTTGATAGGAGCGATATTACATAAAATTCCCCGATTTGAGTCGTGGTTATGGGCCATGACATTGGTTTTTGCGTGCTGCTCGTGTGGGGTTGACCATGATGTGAGGCTGCTTGCAGTGTCTGAAGAATCGGCAGAGTGGGATAATCCGCTTGCCGAGATGCCTGAACCGACAATAGCCTTGCGCAACTGTTGGCGCGGTGACACATACGGACGTATGTTTAATGACAGCAATTATTTGCATTGGGCTGAAGCTGAAAAAATCGGGATACGGCCTATAGCTTCGACGAGAGATTGCTGGCAGCCCGGCCGCCGGCTTGTAAAGCTCGTGTCATGTGCCGATTATTATGTGGAGCCTATGCGCTATTCCGAGCCTTTTATGGTTCCCGAGGGTGAGGCTATGGTAAGAGAGATCGGTCGCCGCTTTCATGATACTTTGCAAAGTCGCGGAGGAGGCGCCTACAGTATAAAAGTGACGAGTGTGCTGCGTACGCCTCAGTCTGTCAAGAAACTGCGACGTGTCAATCGGAATTCCATAGATTCATCAGTGCATCAGCTCGGTACTACGGTTGACATAAGCTATGCTCGTTTTGCCGCTTATAATGATACGATGCCTCGTTCGGTCATAGACCTTAAGGCTATATTAGCCGAAGTTTTGGCGGCAATGCGCAGCGAAGGGAAGTGTCTGGTGAAGCATGAGCGTCATCAACCATGTTTTCATATCACGGTTTGTGCCGACTACGAAAATAAATAATTAAAGCCAAAAGGTTAAAAATGGAAGAAAGCGAATCAACAGCAGTTAAACATAGAAAGCCGTTATGGCGCAGAGTATTGAAATGGATAGGAATAACTGCGTTGTCGATACTGGGATTGCTCTTGGTGGTTCTGACTGTGGCATTGTGGTATCTCACGCCTGAACGGCTGACTCCGCTGGTCAATCGTATAGCTTCGCAAGAGTTAATGGCTGAGGTGAGGGCCTCGCGTGTGGAGCTGACTTTCTGGTCAACTTTTCCCCGGCTTGAAGTGCGTGTGGATACGCTTAGCATAGTGAGCAGACGTTTTGCCGATGCCGATGCCGAAATTAAAGCCAAACTTCCGGCGGGAGCTGATTCGCTGCTCATTCTTGAACGGCTCAACGGGGGTATTAATCCGCTCAAACTTATTGGAGGAGAGGTGTGTCTGCATGATGTGAAGCTCACGCGACCTAAGATTAATCTCGTGGTGGCCGGTGATATGGCTAATTTTGAGATTGTGCCTCAGAGCGATAATGATAAAGAGGATACCGCGTTACCGCAGATTACCATCGACCGTTTTGTGATAGAGGGAGATATGCCTGTGCGGTATCGTTCGCTCAACGATAGTATAGATGCCACTCTTACCATAGCATCGACTTCGCTAAAAGGTGTTGATGCTCCGGAATATACTTTGAGCCTGGCGGGAAATGTGCAAGGAGGATTGCTTGCAGCGATGCTTGACAGACAGACTATACGGCTCAACGGTAAAGTACAATGGAATCAGCAGCGTGCTTCACGTGTGTGTATAGAAGATCTGAATATAGTGGCCGGAGCCGTAGATTTGCATCTTTCTACAGCTGTGGATTTTGCTGAAAATCTTTTGGTGGAGTATCTTGATGCGCATTTGCGGAATCTGGACGTACAGTTGTTTGTCAATATGGTGGCTCCATATCTTGATGGTGCGTTGAGTGATTTGAGGACTGACCTTTCGGTCAATATCGGTGTCACGACTCAACAATCATTTATGCCGTTGAATGGAGTGTTGCCTGAATTTGAAGTAGNTGTNGATGCCCATAGTNCTCATNTTNCACTCGATAAGATTAAGTTGCCTAAAATGTGGCTTGATGTAGTGGCTAAAATAAACGGAGCTAATCTTGACCGTTCGGTGATAGAGTTGAAAAAATTGGCTATGCAAGGTCCGGCTATCGATTTTATGATTAACGGGAAAGTGTATAGGCCTATCAGTAATCCTCAGATAATAGGTGAGTTTCATGGCGATTTGGCCATGCAGCGTTTGCCACGTAATTTGCTTGATAGACTGCCGTTNACAATAGAAGGAATCGTCAAAGGCGATGTGGGAATGAATTTCCGGTTGTCGGATATGAATCGTACTNGCTTTCATAAAGTNNAGATTGATGGAAATCTTAATCTTNACGGNTTCAGTATGTCGATGNGCGANAGCAGTATGGTAGCTTATGTCAATAATGCAGCTCTGCATCTGGGGACCTCATCAAGTTTTAAGATTAAAGAATATGATGTGGACTCGCTGTTGACTATGTCGTTAAATGTAGATACCGTGTCGTTTTATGGCGATGGCATACGTCTGGAGGGAAAGAGTCTTAAGGCCGGATTGGGAACAAAGAATATATCGACGTCTTCCGATACATCTATAATCAATCCCATAGGAGGAAAGATATCGGCGGAGCGTGTGCGCTTTTTCTCAGAGGTTGATTCGGTGAAACTAAATTTCAGAGAGACAGAAATTAAAGGTAATGTGCTTAGATATAAGGGCGATAACAGGGCACCGCAGGTGAATTTGAATATAGAGGCCCGTCGTATAGGATTTGCCGATGGTGTCAATCGCGCTTCGTTAAGCGGCGGTCACGTCGATTTGACTTTTTATCCGCGTTCGCGGGAACACTCCTCAGCCCGATTGCAGGCCATAACTGATTCAATAGCTTTGGTTTATCCCGAGCTGGATGCTGATTCGTTGAAGACAATGGCCCGTGCAGAGCTTCGTCGCAACCGCAGAAATATAAATGACGGGCGGGAGAAGATTTCGTATGTGGAGAGCCAGACGGTAAAAGCCATGTTACGTCGTTGGCAGGCATCGGGCGATGTGAAGGCGCGCAGGGTGCGTCTGTTGTCGCCATATTTTCCCGTGCGCAATACAATCAGTGGCCTTGATTTGGATTTCTCTACAGATAGTGTTATAATCCGTGATACCAAGATTCGCACGGGCAATACAGACTTTACTGTCAATGGAGCTGTACGCAACATATATCGGGCTTTGACTTCTCGCAGAGGTACGCCACTTGAAGTAGACATCAATATATTGTCGGATACGATAGATCTTAATGATATAGCCGCGGCAGCCATGCGCGGTATGGTGTATAAGTCGCCGGGTAGAAATGATGATGATTTTTCGGCGCTTGATATAGAAGCTGAAGATCAGTTTATGGCGGATTTAGATGTGGCGAAAAACGATACGGCACAGATACCACCGCTCTTGGTTCCTACCAATCTGAATGCGAATCTGCAGATACAGGGCAAGAATGTTCATTACAATGATTTGTGGCTCAGGGATTTTCGCGGCACGGTGTCGGTCTACGACGGTGCAGTCAATATGCGGGAATTTCGTGCGAGCAATGGCGAGGGTTCGTTTGGGGTAACAGCCCTGTATACGGCTCCTACTCGTCAGGATATAAGTTTTGCCACGGGATTGACTATAAAGAGATTTAATCTCAAAGAAGTGAAGCATATAGTTCCGTCGGTCGATTCTGTGCTTCCGATGCTTAACTATATGGAAGGTATAGTCGATGTCAATGGTGCGCTTACAGCAAGGATTGATTCGATGATGAATCTTGATCTGACCTCCACCAATATGGTGTTGAAATTTTCGGGCGACAGTCTCGTGTTGCTTGATAACGATACGTTCAAGAAATTGTCGAAATGGTTGTTGTTCAAGAATAAGAAACGCAATATGGTGGACCGTATGGATGTGGAGCTTGCTGTTCATGACGGAGTAGTAGATGTGTATCCGTTTGTTTTCGATATAGACCGATATAAACTCGGTGTGATGGGCAGTAATGATGCGGCATTTAATCTGGATTATCATGTATCGGTGCTAAAATCACCTATTCCGTTTAAGTTTGGTATAAATATCAAGGGAACACCGGAAAAGATGAAAATTCGTCTGGGTGGAGCAAAAGTGAATGAAAAATCGGTGGTTCAGTCGCGCCATATTGCCGATACGGTGAGGGTGAATCTGATAAATGAGATACGGACGGCATTCCGCAAAGGGTTCAGGTCGGCCGGCACCAAAGGCCTCAAACTCCAGCGAATAGACCGAAAGAGAGATTCGGTGGACGAAACGGTGGTGGATACATTTACTCATCAGGATTCTTTGGTGCTGATAGAGCGCGGATTAATAGAGTTGCCACAGCCGGACAGTACTGTAGTGGCGGGGCCTAATGATAAAAAATCGAAAAAGAAGAAATCGTGAAAGAAGAAATAGAAAACAGACGGCTGATTGATGCAGTAAAGCGATATAAGTCGGAGCGGACTCGAGATAAGTTGAATCTGCGTGCCGCTTTGATAGATATGGACGGCACACTTTATGATTCGATGCCATATCATGCTGCTGCATGGCGTCGGATGACGGCCGAACTCGGTATAGATCTTCCTATGGAAGAATTTTTCAGATATGAAGGGCGCACCGGAGCATCGACCATTAATCTGATTTTTCGTAAAGCTAAAGGACGTGATGCTACAGAAGCTGAGCAGCATGATTTGTATGAACGCAAAAAAGAGTTGTTCAGCGCTATGGCTCCGGTGGCGGTAATGCCCGGTGCGCAGCAGATGATTCGTGTCTTTGAGCAGTCGGGGGTGACACGTGTATTGGTCACCGGTTCGGGTCAAAGTTCTTTGCTTGACCGTCTGGATACAGATTTTCCCGGAGGATTTATAGAAAAGTTACGTGTGACATCACGTGATGTAAAAGTAGGAAAACCCTCAGCCGAGCCGTATCTGAAAGCGTTGGTTATGGTTGGTGCGGAGGCGTGTCAAGCCATGGTGGTGGAGAATGCACCACTTGGAGTGGAGTCGGGTCATTCAGCCGGTATTTTTACGGTAGGAGTGACTACCGGGCCATTGAAGGCAGAAGAATTGCTTGCGTCAGGAGCGGATATAACGTTTGATTCGATGCCGGAATTTGCCGATAAATTGCCTCAATTGATAAGGATATTCAACAGTATAGATACTCTCTGAACCGATGGCACAACAAGTGATTTTTACCGATAATCCTGCTCAGGCTCTTGATAGGCTTGTGGAGGAGTTTAGCCCTAAAGGGATATGTATGGTGACAGACAGCAATACGGCTGATTGTGTGGTGAACCGGTTACGCAATGAGTCGAAATTGATGGCAGAGGTACCTGTGATAGAGATTGCGGCAGGCGATGAAAACAAGAATCTCGCTACACTGACATCGGTATGGGAGGCGATGGAGCAGAATGCTTTGACCCGGCTCAGTCTTGTGGTGAATGTGGGAGGAGGGGTAGTGACGGATTTAGGTGGATTTGCTGCTGCGACTTTTAAGCGTGGAGTTCGATTTATAAATATGCCTACCACTCTTCTGGGTGCGGTAGATGCTGCAGTGGGCGGAAAGTCCGGTATTAATTTCCGAGGATTGAAAAATGAGTTAGGTGTATTCCGTGAGGCTGATGCGGTGGTTATTTCCACTCATTATTTTTCCACTCTGCCACAATCGGAGCTGCTTTCGGGATATGGTGAAGTGATAAAACACGGTTTGATATCCTCATCGGAAGTTTTGCGGCAAGTGCTTGATTATGATATAAGCAGTGGAGATATGAAGTGGCTGCAAGCCATACTTTCCGATAGTGTGGAGGTCAAACGCAAGGTGGTCAGCCAGGACCCTTATGAAGCCGGTTTGCGCAAGGCTCTAAATCTGGGACATACGGTGGCTCATGCCGTAGAGTCGTGGGCTATGCATGAAGGTAAGGAGGTGCCGCCTCACGGTGTGGCCGTGGCGTGGGGTTTGGTAGTGGATATGGTTCTGTCCCATATTCGTCTGGGACTTGAAACGAAGTGGCTTAATCGAGTATCATGTTATGTCAGGGAGTATTTCCCGGCTCCGAAATTCAGCTGTGGTGACTACCCGGTATTAATAGAATTGATGCGCCATGATAAGAAAAATACAGATGCCCGGAATATAAATTTTACGCTGCTTAAGGCTCCTGGAGAGGTGGAGCTTGATAATGTAGTCGCGCCCGATGAGATATGTGCGGCTTTAGACATAGCACGTGATTTGCTCGGAGTGTGAAAAAGCAGTAATTTTGTAAAAAATCAGAAACAACATTAATAACTCAAAATAATCATACAGCGATGAATCTATTACTGATTGGCTCGGGAGGTCGCGAGTCGGCATTAGCTTGGAAAATGCGCCAAAGCGCGCTTGTGGACAAACTTTATATAGCTCCGGGTAATGGCGGCACCCATAGTTATGGCGAGAATGTGGCTATGGCTCCGACAGATTTTCAGGCTATCGAAGAGTTTGTCAAAAGTAATGATGTCAGTATGATAGTTGTAGGCAACGAGGACCCGCTCGTGGCCGGAATCTATGATTATTTCCAGCAGCGGATGCCGCAGCTATTGGTTGTAGGACCGTCGAAATCGGGTGCGCGTCTTGAGGGAAGTAAAGATTTTGCGAAGATGTTCATGAAGCGTCATAATATTCCTACTGCACGTTATCAGAGCTTTACGGCAGATACCGTGGATGAGGGTTGTGAATTCCTTGCTACTCTCACCCCTCCTTACGTATTGAAGGCCGATGGTCTCGCAGCAGGGAAAGGAGTGTTGATAATCAATGATTTGGCGGAAGCTCAACAATCATTGCGCGAGATGTTGGGCGGAATGTTCGGCAAGTCGTCGGCAACGGTGGTGATAGAAGAGTTTCTTTCGGGTATCGAATGCTCGGTATTCGTGCTGACAGATGGTAACGGTGGTTACCGTGTATTGCCTGTGGCAAAAGATTATAAGCGTATCGGAGAAGGGGATACGGGTCTGAATACCGGAGGAATGGGAGCTGTCAGCCCTGTGGTGTTTGCCGACAAGGAGTTTATGGAAAAGGTGCGTACACGCATCATTGAGCCTACAATCAATGGATTGAAAGCTGAAGGAATAGTGTATCGCGGGTTCATATTCCTGGGCTTAATCAACGTGGGAGGGGAGCCGATGGTGATCGAATACAATGTGCGTATGGGTGACCCGGAGACCGAGGCTGTGATGCTGCGTATTGATAGTGATCTCGTGGCGCTTATGCGGACCGCTGCGGAGGGAAACTTGGGCGATATGGAGCTTAAGGAGAATCCTGATGCTGCTGTGACCGTGATGATGGTCAGCGGCGGTTATCCGGAGACTTATGCCAAAGGTAAAGTAATCAGCGTACTTGATAGTGTGACAGTCAGCGTGGTGTTTCATGCCGGAACTAAACTTATGGAAGATGGTACGCTGGTGACATCGGGAGGCCGAGTCCTTACGGCAAGTTCGCTTGGCGGCAGTGTGGCCGAAGCGTTAGCTAAAAGTTATGCCACGCTTGCAAAAATCAGTTTTGAAGGTGCTTATTCGCGCAAAGATATCGGAGCAGATTTGCTGAAACTTGAGCGGAATAAATAATAATCGGCACGCCACAGAATGAGGGCATACGAACATAAAATCACCCGGTCGCTTCAGAGCCGTGCCATTACCGGTATGGCTGTGGTGATTGCGTTTGTAGCAGCCGTCTACGCAATGTGGCTTTCGCCGTCGGTGGGGGAGCCTGTATTGGCACAGGGAATATTTGATTCGCTTGTGTGGTTGCCGATTGCCGATTTTCGATTGCAAGTGACAGTTAATGCGTTGCTGCTGGCAATTGGCGTGACGGCTATGGTGCTGATAAATAAGGATTTTATTATAATACATTCGCCGTCGGTGCTTTTTGCGGCGATATTTGTGCTTGCCACGGCGGCAACGGAGGTGAGTCTGTATTATACAATGGAGGCATTGACACTGTGTCTGACAATATTGGCTGTGGTGACCATGATGTATGCTTCTTACCAGACTCCTCGCAATACGCGCACCATTTATACAGCCTTTTTGCTCCTCGGATTGGGCGCTGTATGGCAATGGTCGTTTTCTCTTTATATCCCGTTTTTACTGGTGGTATGCGTGCAGATGAGATGTATGACCGGCAGAGCTTTACTTGCAGCGCTGATGGGTATGGTCACAGCGCCCTGGATAATGTGGGGCTTTTCTATAGTGTCGTTTCCCGACTTTTCATGGCCGCAGTTGGATAGTGTGTTTGAACTGCTCGATGATGTAAATTCGCTTTCGGAGTATCAGGTGTCGGCGGCTACTACCTTGACTATCTTTGTGACTTTTATCGCTATGGTAATCAATATGATACGCATTTATGGCTCAAACGCCAAGACACGCGCATTCAATGGGGTGCTGGCATTGCTTACTATTGCTACAGTCTTGGGTGTGGTGCTTGATTTCGGCCATGTGGAGGTATATACGGTGCTTCTAAATTGCTTCTGTGGCATACAGGTGGGATTATATTTTCATCTGTTTGCGGAGCGGCGTGCATATATAGGGGTGATATTGTTGGTTTTGGCATATGTAGGATTATATATCTGGCGCTTATGGAACCTGTTGTAATTATCGAAAAAAATATTCCGTTCGCAAAGGGATTGCTTGAGGCGTATGCGCGGGTGCGTTATCTTGCACCGGAAGAGATAGATGAATCGGCAATGGCTGATGCAGATGCGTTGATTACGCGTACGCGTACACGGTGTGACAGGGGGTTGCTCGAAGGGTCACGTTGCAAGATTATTGCTTCGGCCACCATCGGGCTTGACCATGTAGATACAGTCTATTGCCGACAGGCCGGAATAAAGGTAACGAATGCACCGGGGTGTAATGCACCGGCTGTAGCGCAATATGTGCTTGCATCGATAATTGCTGCCAAGGGGACGGATTTGTCGGGCATCACGTTAGGCGTGGTGGGAGTGGGTCATGTGGGTAGTATCGTAGCGGACTGGGCCCGACAGTTGGGTATGAAAGTGCTTTGCTGTGATCCTCCTCGGGCAAGAAATGAGGGAGATGGAGGCTTTGTGGCTCTTGACGATATAGCGGCACAAGCTGATGTGATAACGTTCCATGTGCCTTATACACGCAGTGGTGCGGACGCAACACATTATTTGTGCGGAAGTGATTTTTTATCGAAGTTGCAATGCAGGCCAATAATTATAAATTCGGCCCGCGGGGCAGTGACGGATACGAAGGCTTTGCTTGATGCTTATAGACGTGATGCGGTAAGTGGTATGATAATCGATTGTTGGGAAAATGAGCCGAATATCGATTATGAACTGCTGGATAATGCTTTTGTGGCCACTCCGCATATAGCGGGTTATTCGCGGGAAGGGAAAATCAGGGCTACTGCTATGGCTGTCAGGCAAGTATGTGATTTCTTCGGTTGGCCCGAACCTGTTATGCCGGAGAAGGTAGCTTCAGGAGCTGCCGATAAGGTGACGGTGGAAAGTATAGCTTCATCGTATGATCCGCTGAAAGATACGGAGGCATTGCGTGCTGCGCCTCAGGATTTTGAGCGTCAGCGCAACGGCTATATTCTACGTCATGAAGTGGTGTGATGTTTATTATACCCGGTTTTGAATCAGGACGGCTGCTTGTGCGGCAATTCCTTCGCTACGGCCTGTGAATCCAAGATGTTCGGTGGTGGTGGCTTTGACGGATACGCAATCGATGTCGATGCAGAGGTCGGCTGCCATATTTAGACGCATTTGCGGGATATGGGGCGCAAGTTTAGGCTGCTGGGCTATGATAGTGATATCTATATTGTTAATTGTATAGTCATTGGCTGAAAGCAGCTGCACCACGTGGCGCAAGAGTCTACGGGAGTCGATGCCTTTATATTGTGGATCAGTGTCGGGGAAGTGATGGCCAATATCGCCTAATGCTGCGGCACCGAGGAGTGCATCGCAAAGAGCATGGATAGCTACGTCGGCGTCGCTGTGGCCGGCCAGTCCGAGTGAATGCGGTATATTGACACCGCAGAGCCAAAGCCGACGGTCGGGGGCAAAAGCGTGGACGTCGAAACCGGTGCCGATACGTATCATGATAAGTGTGTTTTAGCGACGGCCAAAGAGTTCGCGGATGCCGTCCATGTCAAATGTGAGGGTAAATCGAAGTGTCTGGTCGAGCGGCGAGGTCTGCGCAGTGGCGAGCATATAGGCGGCATCAAGGCGCAGGACGTTGAGGGCGAAGCCGGCTCCTACGCTGAAATACTGGCGGTTACCTTTCAACTCGTTTTCGTAGAAATAACCGGCACGGAGAAAGAATTGCTGATTGTAGTTATATTCGGCACCGAATGACCACATGATTTCGCGAAGTTCTTCCTTGAACCCGCCGGGGGCATCGGAGAATGATTTGAAGATGCCTGAAATCGAAGATGTATTTTCCCAATCTTCAAGGGCCTGATCAAATTCTTTCTGCTGCTGAAGGTTTTCGGGAGTGTTGGCGGGAGCCGTGATATAGTCTTTTTCGCGTGGGCGGGCCGGCACAAGCATCTTGCTCATTTCGAGCGATAGAGCTAGATTGTGATAGTCGGCGAGGGGGAACATGAACATACCGCCCAGACGTAGCGTGGTGGGGAGGAATGCGGGGTCTTCACCGTTATTATATGAGATTTTACTACCTATGTTGGAAAGATTCCAGCCTAAGGAGAACTGGCATTCGTTGCGGCCTATCATCGGGTAGGTGGTATAATATCCTGATATATCGGCTGAAAAAGCGGAAGCTCCGGTGGTCTCGCCTGATGATTCGTAGCTTGAGAAGCCGAGGTCAGAGTATATATAGCGGAAAACAACGCCCATAGAGAATTTTTCCGATAGTTTACGCGAATATCCTATGTCAAACGACATTTCATAGGGGTTAAGTGTCTGAGCTGCTTGTGAACTGCCGGGGTATTGGGTGGTCACTTCACCGAGCGAGAAATAGCGCAGGGAGGCGGACAGGGCCTGATTGTCGTTGCGCCCTATTTTCCAATATCCGGAAAGGTCGGCAAGAAAAATGTCGTTGACCAATTTACGCAACCAAGGTGTGTAGTTGAGGGCAACGGCTCCTTGTGAATAAGCAAAGGCATATTTCGAAGGATTCCAATATTGAGAGTTGGCATCAGGATCGGTGGCTGCACCCTGGTCGCCGAGTGATGCTCCTCGCGCATCAGGGGCGATGTTGAGAGAGTTGACACCCGTCTGCAGCGGGTTAAAGTCATCGTTTTTTTCATCAGCGAAGACCTGTGATGAGATGCCGACAGTTATCGCTACAGTTAATATTGCCTTGATTAGGTGGTTCATGTGTGTGAGAAGATAAGGTAAAAAAGCCATACGGCTGTATATATAACTAAAAAAATTACATATTATTGCCGTATGGCTGTAAATTCCTTGATTACTTTACTTCCCAGGTGTCACCGGCGAGAATCATTTCGCGCAGCGAACTGAAGCCTTTGGCTGATTGTACGTCGTGAATCTGACGATGTACGTCATCATTATATGTGATGGCGTCGACATCACGAATCACACCGAGAGCCAGTGGCAGTTCGTTGCCGTCCATCATGGCCAGTTGNTGGTGGAGGAAGTTGGAGGGGGTATNTGCATCGTGGACAAGGACGTCATCGATGGTATACCCGTCTTGGTCAAGCGTGACCGCCTTTACGAGGAAGCCGTCGCGCACCAGGCCACGGTTCATATCTTTACCGAATAGCATTTTTTCGCCGTGGCGTAGATGGATAGTGCGGTCGGCGCGATATTCGCGGTCGGTGATGCGTGAGTGGATTCCATTGTTGAATATCACGCAGTTTTGCAGGATTTCAACCACTGAGGTGCCGTGGTGTTGAGCGGCAGCAGTCATTACTTCCTGTGATATCTGTAACTCTACGTCGATGGTGCGGGCAAAGAAGTTGCCACGGGCGCCAAATACCAGTTCGGCAGGAATGAAGGGGTCTTCAGTGGTGCCGTAAGGTGAGGATTTGGATACGAATCCGCGCTCGGAGGTGGGAGAGTACTGGCCTTTTGTCAGACCGTAGATTTTATTATTGAACAGGAGAATGTTGATGTCGATATTGCGGCGCACGGCATGAATGAAATGGTTGCCGCCGATGGCGAGNCCGTCGCCGTCGCCAGAAACTTGCCATACCGACATTTCAGGATTGGCAACTTTGAACCCTGTGGCTATGGCAGCTGCGCGGCCGTGAATGGTGTGGAAGCCGTAGGTGTTCATGTAGTAAGGCAGACGTGATGAGCAACCGATGCCGGAAATAACGGCGGTGCGGTGAGGTGGTATGCCTAACTGAGCCATGGCTTTGTGGAGCGAATTGAGTATGGCATGGTCACCGCAGCCGGGACACCAGCGCACGGGCTGGTCACTTTTGAAATCGGCAGGTGTATATGAAGTGGAGTCCATTAGTGTGAGTCTATGATTTGGTTAACGGCATTGACAACTTCTTCAACCAAGAAAGGCTGTCCTTGAATCTTGTTGATGCGACTGATTTTTGCATCGGGGTAGCGGCTCTGGAGATAGTCGGCAAACATACCGGTGTTGAGCTCGGCAACGATGATGCGTTTGTATCGCGAGAGGACTTCACCGGTGTTGGCGGGAAGCGGGTTGATATAGCGGAACTGGGTGAAGGCTATTTTTCGGCCTTGAGCGCAAAGTTCAGCCGCGGCAGTGCGCAGATGTCCGTAAGTGCCGCCCCAGCCACAGAGAAGTATCTCGGCATCGTCGTCGCCAATGACTTCAAGCCGGGGAATGTCGAAGGCTATGCGCGCTATCTTTTCGCGACGGGTCTGTACCATTTTTTCATGGTTGACAGGGTCAGTGGATATGGCTCCGGTGGCGAAGTCTTTTTCCAGACCACCCAGACGGTGCTGTGTGCCTTCGGTTCCGGGTATTGCCCAATAGCGGGCGAGATTGTCGCGCCGGTCATAGGGTCGCCATGAGCGTTCGGCTATCTTGTCGGCAGGGACGTATGGAGTCTTTATTTCGGGGTATTCATCTGCGTCAGGTATACGCCAGGCGCTTGAGCCATTGCCGATAAACGCATCGGTGAGAAGAATCACCGGTGTCATATGTTCGATGGCTATGCGTGAGGCTTCAAACGCCATTGTAAAGCAATCGGTTGGCGATGTCGGGGCCACTACCGCTACAGGAGATTCACCGTTGCGTCCGTAGAGGGCTTGCATCAGGTCGGTTTGTTCGGTCTTGGTGGGCAGGCCTGTTGAGGGACCGCCACGCTGAACATCGATGACTACCAACGGCAGTTCGGCAATCACGGCCAGACCGATGCCTTCGCTTTTAAGAGCCAGACCCGGACCGGAAGTGGNNGTGACGGCNAGNTGNCCGGCNTANGANGCNCCGATNGCNGAGCATACTCCGGCTATTTCATCTTCCATCTGTAGCGCTTTTACTCCCAGATCTTTGCGTTTGGCAAGCTCATGCAGAATGTCGGTGGCAGGTGTTATCGGGTAACTGCCTAAGAACAGGGGGCGCCCGCTTTTTTCCGAGGCCATGATCAGGCCCCATGCTGTGGCTGTGTTGCCGTTGATGTCGGTGTAGATGCCCGGGCAAGCCTGGTGCGATTCTATGCGGTATGTAGATACCGATGCGTGTATGTTGTGGCCATAGTTGTAGCCGGCTTCAAATACTTTTTTGTTGGCTTCACCTACAGCCGGTTTCTTGGCAAATTTCTTGGCAATGAAACGTTCCACATTTTCTACAGGTCTGTCGAAGAGCCAGCAGATAAGGCCGAGCGCAAAGAAGTTGCGGCATTTCACTATGCTTTTGTTGTCAAGGCCCGAATCGGCAAGCGCCGCTTTTGTGAGAGAGGTGACGGGCACTTCAAGCACTTGAGCCGTGATGCCTAATTCAGCAATGGCATCATCGGTGGTGAACAGGGCTTTTTTGAGGTCAGTATCTTTGAATGAATCGATGTCTACGATTATGATGCCGCCACGTTTGAGATGTTTGTAATTTTGTTTCAAGGCAGCGGGGTTCATAGCTACGAGTACATCGCATTTGTCACCCGGTGTGTGGACGTCAGTGCCTACACTTACCTGAAAACCTGATACTCCGCCTAATGAACCTTGCGGGGCACGGATTTCGGCGGGGTAGTCGGGGAATGTGGAAACTTCACAGCCCATGCCTGCCGATACGTTGGTGAAGATATTGCCCACAAGCTGCATTCCGTCGCCGGAGTCGCCTGTGAACCGCACCACTACTTTTTCGAGATTGATGACTTTTGTTTCGTCTAACATGATATGAGAGTGTATATTCTTGGCGATATTTTTACAAATAAACCTTATAATCCGAGGAGTGGCGTTAGCCTAAGAATTGTTTGACGCGGGAGAGAATATTTTGAGCGGTAAAGCCGAATTTTTCATCGAGCACTTTGTAGGGAGCTGATGCTCCGAAGCGGTCAAGACCGTAGATGGTGTGGACGGGTGACATTACGGAAGCCAAAGTGGAGGGAAGTCCGGCTGTGAGACCGAAAGATGGGAGCGACGACGGGATTACGCTTTCACGATATTCGCGGCTCTGGTCTTCAAACAATCCGAGAGAGGGTACTGACACTACGCGTGCCGGGATGCCTTCGGCTTGTAAAAGCACAGCGACCTGACAGAGCAACGATACTTCCGAGCCGTTGGCAATGAGTGTGATGCGTGCATCGGGCGCGTCCATCACCACATATCCGCCACGACGTGTGCCCTGGGCATCGGTGTAGCGTGACCCGGAAGTCGATGGCAGATCTATCACGTCCTGACGTGTGAAAATCAGTCCGGTAGGTGTATGGGTGTTTTCCATAGCCATTTCCCAGGCTATGGTGGCTTCGGCGCTGTCGGCCGGGCGGATAACGAGCATCGAGCGACGGCCCGACAAGTTGTGGAGTTGTTCCATCAATCGTATCTGGGCTTCTTGTTCTACCGGTTCATGGGTAGGTCCGTCTTCGCCTACGCGGAATGCATCGTGAGTCCACACATATTTCACGGGGAGTTCCATGAGGGCGGCCATGCGTATAGCCGGTTTCATATAGTCGCTGAACACGAAGAATGTGCCGCAGGCAGCAATCATGCCGCCGTGAAGAACAATGCCGTTGAGTATCGAGGCCATGGTCAGTTCGCTTACGCCGGCGTGCAGGAAAGCTCCGGAGAAGTCGCCGTGGGTGAGAGCATGGGTGTGGCGAAGGAAGGCGTCGGTTTTATCTGAATTGGCCAGGTCGGCACTTGACACAATCATGTTTTTTACTTTTTCGGAGAGTACGGCGAGTACATCGGCCGAGGCTGTGCGGGTGGCTACATTGGCTTTATGCACTATAGCTGAATAGTCGATGGCGGGTATGCGTCCGTCGATGAAGCTCTGCAGGGTGGCAGCGGCTTCAGGATTGGCTTCTGCCCAGGCTTTTTCGGCAGCATGGCGTTCGGCCACTATTTTGCGCAGGGCGGTGCGGCGTTCGGCATAAAGTTGCTCTACTTCCTGACGTATCACCCATGGATTTTCGGGGTCACCGCCGAGATTGCGTACGGTGGCCGGATAGTCGGCTCCGGATTTGCTCAATGGCTGACCGTGTGTGGAGCATTTGCCTTCAAAGTTTTCACCTGTGGCGGTGACTACGCCACGACCCATCACTGTGTTGCCTATGATGAGTGTGGGGCGTGAGGTTTCGGCTTGGGCTGTGGCGATGGCTTCAGCCATGGCCACGGGGTCGGTGCCGTCAACTTCAAGTACGTTCCAGTGCCATGCGCGATATTTGGCTGCATAGTCCTCGGTGTCCACGGCGTCGACGTCGGTGGAGAGCTGTACGCGGTTGCTGTCGTAGAACATGATGAGGTTGGACAGCCCCAGGAATCCGGCTATACGTCCGGCACCTTGTGAAATTTCTTCCTGAATGCCACCGTCGGAGATGAAGGCGTAGGTTTTGTGAGCCCAGGTTTCGCCGAAGCGGGCTGCAAAGAAGCGCTCGGCAATGGCTGCGCCTACAGCCATGGTGTGTCCTTGACCGAGTGGTCCGGAGGTGTTTTCCACTCCGCGTTGCGGGTCAAGCTCGGGGTGTCCGGGGGTGACGCTGCCCCACTGGCGGAATTGCTGCAGCTCATCGAGGGTGTAGTATCCGCAGAGGGCGAGCACGCTGTAGAGCATCGGCGACATATGTCCTGGGTCAAGGAAGAAACGGTCGCGGGCTATCCATGTAGGATTGTCGGGATCAGTGATGAGAAATTGCGAGTAAAGCACATTGATGA
>WFLX010190673.1_pt1 | contig 17294 bp, 4 predicted proteins | sample 4967041 | NCBI WGS metagenome assembly WFLX01 (sample SAMN12857096, study PRJNA449069) | gut metagenome | isolation source: stool from male and female vole | host: Microtus ochrogaster | place: USA:Florida | collected 2017 | reverse complement strand
TCCAATTCTGGTTTCTTTCACAAACAGCTATTGAGAGACAACGTTTGATGATTGACTGTGCTTTTTCTCCTGCTGAAGCTGCTGCTTCTATATATTCTTTTAGTTTTTGTCTGTCAGCAATTTGACCATAAGAAAATATTTTTACATTATTTCTGCGTTCCAGAAACAAATTGGACAATATGGCTTGGGGACCCATTTCAATGACAGTAGCAGCACATTGCTCTAAATAATCAACGGTTTGTAACCATTGTACCGGCATATAAATTTGCTTTACAAGATTATGAATCACTGACTTTCTATCCTGATAAGGCTTTCCTTCAATATTAGAAACAACAGGCCACGCCAGATCATTTACAGTCACACTTTCCAACATATACTTCAACTTTCCAGCATATTTTTTCATTAGCTCCGAATGAAATGGAGGACTTGCTAAAAGAGGTGTTATCTGTCGGTTTTTTCCAAACAACTTTTTTTCTAATTCTATCAACGCCTTATTTTCTCCAGCTACCACTACTTGACTCTCACTATTTTGGCAGCAAATTGCAAGATAACCATTCAAACGACCTATCTCCTGTATTGCATTTTCTACTTCATCAACACTGACATTATTTACTACCGTCATTGCCCCATCTGTCTCACGCTTAATCTGCATCCCAATCTCCCCTCGCAAGGTAACAAACCTTAATGCATCCCCAAAAGAAAGAGAACCCCCGCAGACATTGGCAGATATTTCACCCAAACTATGTCCTGCTGCAATCTGAGGGATAATACCTGTCTGCTCCTGAAATGCCCTGAATATGATGACGCTTATTGTCAGCAGAGCAGGAAGCATGTTATCAACCTTGTTCAGTTCATAATCCGGTCCATGGAATATTATATCAGATATCTTTTTATGCAGACACTCATCAGCCTCTTCCAGCAGCCGTTTTGAACCACTATATTCTTCACAAAGTGTTTTCGCCATTCCCACAAACTGAGAACCTTGTCCTGGGAAAATAATAGCAACTTTATCCATAATACCTGTCCTTTCTCTTTTCCAATTATTCTTTTTCATTAATCAAACTACTCACATGCTCCACTATCTTTTCAATTGTAGAAAAATATCTTAAATCAAAGCTTTCATCAGTAAATACAATATTATATTTTTTTTCTATGGCCACGATCAGTCTCAAAATACCTGCTGAATTCATACCATAATCCTCAAGATAATCAGACTCTTCTATTTCACTTATGTCTTTTGTCAGGGTGGCATACTCCCCAAGTATTTCTCTTACATTCTTTTCAATTTCCTTTTTTAACATTATTCACAAATCCTCCCTTATTTTTTTATTGGTACTTAATATACTTGTTAAATATTTATAAAACGCATTTTTTAATTCCTCAATAAATGCTGTTTCAGCAATATTTTCATTATATATAAAACTAATTTTTAAAGTATCCTGAAACACCACAATGACATTTAACACATGACTAGTACGATCGTAATAATCAATATCTGTTACTTTAAATCCAATATCTATTGAATTTTCTTCACTATACCTAGGATAATTCTCATATACAAAAACATGTTCAAAAATATAATCAGGAATATGATTGGTACCGGTGATGGAATTAAAAGGAAGATAACAAAATGGCTGGGATTCAATCCAGTTATCCTGAGTTTTCTTCATGAGCTCCAGATATGATTGGTTCTGTTCCAACTTAATCCGTACAGGTACCAAATTAAGTAGCAACCCTACCATTTTTCCGGAACCCTGTACTTCATTAGTTCTGCCTGATGTAACCATACCAAAAATAATATCTTTACTATTATGCACCTCACATAAAACCAATCCCCATACTGTCTGGAGAATCGAACTTATTGTCAAGGTATTTGCAGTTGCAAATTTTTCAATATTAACAGATTCTTCTAAAGTAAATTCCAGCGTTATCTNGTTCTGNAAGTAGCTTTNTTCCTCCTTTTTCTTTCTGGAAAACATCATTGCGNTCNCTTTNTTANCCANNCAGNNACTCTTTCCNATNAAAAAAAGCCTCTTGGTCTGTTTTTCCCAAAAGCCAACATAAATAATTTCTAAATTGGGGAGGATTTGACCATGTAATCTGTCTATTCATGTATCTGTCTCTGTAATATTCAAATATTTCTTTTATCAATAGTCCAATACTCCAGCCATCCATTAATATATGATGAAAACACCAAATTACCTCATAATTCGACACACTGGTTTTTAAAATACATAACCGAATACCAATTTCTTTGCTTAGAACAAATTCCTTCTCCGCTAATNNCNNGACAGCAGCCATTTNCGTACCGTTTGTATAATCAGCAAAATGAACTGNTATTGGAGGATCATTAACAATAATCTGCACTGGTTGTTCAAAACGCCGCATATGAAAAAAGCCTCTCAAATTGTCTCTGCTCAGTATTACAGTTTTAAAGCATTCTATGAACAATCCAATATCCAAGCTTCCCTCCAGACTATAGGTAATTCTATTATAAAATGCGTTATCTCCCTTTTTTAACAGAGAGTTCATCAGCATAATTACCTGTGATGGAGTTAACGGATATACATCCTCAATTCTAATTTGAGTGCCATATAATTCCTGATATTCCAGTTGTAATTCCTCAACATCCTCTGCTCTTACATCAGACAGCAGAAAATTTCTAGTTACCAGAGCAGTTCTTGTTGTTTCCAAAAGCNTCNTGGCATAATCNTGAAAGNACTTGCACAATTGCTCNNCANCTTCAGGGCAAAGCCTATCACTGTCGTATCCAAATGAAATTGTCAGGTGCTTACCGACTAAAATCCCATTAATCTCCAGCGCATATCTTAGTGGCTGCTCCCAAAATAAATCCTCCTTCTGAAACGAAAAAAACTCACCGATAACTTTTGATGATAACATATCAAACTCGCCCAAATAGTTAAAACATATGTCCGGCATGTTCTCCCAACTTGCAGATAACTTTTCTTCTGTTTGTGAAAGGTATTTCAAAATTCNNAAACCAATACCATTGTTTGGAATTTTATCCAGAGTATTACCAATCTGTTTAATAATTCCGTCTACGTTGTCACATTCTGCGTTCAGCAATACTGGATACAGTGAGGTGAACCATCCTACCGTCCTAGATACNTCCAAANCCTCTTGTNTCATTTCCCTTCCATGCCCTTCCATAATTATACTGTGCTTTTTCTCCCCATTCCAACTGCGTAACGCTAAAAACAGTATAGACAGTAAAATTGTCTTGATATTCGAATTATATTTTTCTGGTAGTTTTCCTGTAAGCTCTAATGTATCTTCTTCCGTAAACTTTACTTCAATCTTCTTAAAAGAAGCACATGTAGAATTTCGATTTTGCTTTATGCCTTTAATACCCGTTACCTGTTTCAGCATTTTTTCCCAGTATGTTTTCTCTTTCTTTAATTCCGGAGTTTCTGCATAATGCAAAATACTGGTTGACCATTTTTGAAACGAATCCGTCTTACCTGAAAGTAACCTTTGATCAGGCTGTTCATATAAAGTAAAAAAGTCCTCAAGAAGAATTCTCCATGATATTCCATCTATAATCAAATGATTAATGACAATTATAAGGTATTCCCCATATTTAGAACGACAAATACATACCCGGTGCATGGCTTTCTCAATGTTCAAACCTGTATGCATATCACAAAAAATCTTATATGTATGCTCTTCAAATTTTTCTTCGCTTTCTGAGTCCAATTGTAGCACATCCATCGGCAAATATGGCAAAGTCTCCGGAATTTCTATCTTTGTTTTACCACATTCTATATGTAATTGTGCTCTTAACATATCATGATGGTTGACCAAAATCTCCCATGCCCGTTTCACCCTGTCTTCATCAAAGCCCAATCGGTGGTGCAGTACTACGGATTGGCAAAATTTGTTCAGACCTGCTGGTTCCGATACAGATTCCAAAAAATATATTTGTATTGGTGTGCTGTTGACCAATCCTGTAACTTTGTCATAATTCTTTTCATATATCTGGTAGTTAATGTTTTTTGCAAGCTTTCTTACCGTCTGAAGTTCAAATATTTGCCGAAAGTTCACACGGATGTTTTTTTCCTTTAACTCTGATATAATCTGAATAGCTTTAATGGAATCACCACCCAAATGAAAAAAATTGTCATCTACATGTATTTCACTTCGTCCCAGAACATTCTGCCAGGTAACTAATATTTCATTTTCATAATATCCTGCCTCATTACACTCCTGCGAAGTTTCAAACATATTTTCCGGCAACTGCAAAATGGCATTCCTATCCAATTTGCCATTAATGGTCAATGGCAAAGAATCCAGTTTCGTAAATTTTGTAGGTATCATATAAGCCGGAAGATACTTACTGAGTTCACCATAAATTAATTTTAGTGAAGGAATATTTTTGCCTGCCACATAGGCATGTAAATACTTTTTTTGATTTTTCTCTGTATTACAAAGTACCGCCGAAGTTTCTATCCCTTCTATCATACAAAGCTTTTGCTCAATTTCTCCCAACTCAATTCTGTACCCGTTGACTTTAACCTGAGAGTCTTTCCTTTCCTCATAAACCAGTTCTCCATCATAGCTATTGAGCCTGACAACATCTCCTGAACGGTACAAAAGTCCAGAGTCATACTCCGTCCTAATAAAGCGCTCTGCTGTCAATTCAGGACGATTTAAATATCCTCTTGCCAGCCCGCAGCCTCCTATGTAAAGTTCTCCTGCCATTCCAAATGACTGAAGCCGCCCGTCTTCATTCAATACATAAGCGCTGATGTTAGGAAGCGGCTTGCCAATTATACTGTCTCTATTTACAAGCTCCTCTTTCGTAATAAAATGAATTGTGCTATGAACAGTGGTTTCGGTTATTCCATACATATTTACCAATTTGGTTTCAGGATATAATTTATTCCATTCTCCCAGATCATGAAAGCCAAGTTTTTCTCCTCCAAAAATAATATATTTTAACTTTAGCTTTCTGGTTTTCTCCTTCTTCTCCATATTTAACAGGCAATTAAAAGCAGTAGGAGTCTGGTTCAAAACCGTCACATGCTGATCTATGAGCAAATGCCTAAATGCCACAGTGTCCCTTACTGTATCACAATCCACCATCACCAGTATTCCACCTGTCAACAGGGCACCAAATATCTCCCATACTGAAAAGTCAAAGCTCAAGGAGTGAAANTGNGTCCACACATCATCTATATNNAATNCAAATACCTCACGGCATNTCATAATAAGATTAACAAGGGNNTNATGTTNTACCACGACGCCCTTTGGCATGCCTGTTGACCCTGAAGTATATATAACATATAAGGCATCCTCAGGGGTATTCTGAACCGGAATGTTATCATCAGATATCCCGATAAGCTCATTCTCGACATGCCTATAATTAACAGTTTTAATATCACTCATAAAATCAAAAGCCAGATCATCACTGGAAATTATACACTCTACACAGCTGTCTTTCAAAATCAATCGTATGCGTTCAATAGGATATCTGGAATTGATTGGTAAATACACTCCTCCTGCCTTTATTACTGCCAGTATCATGATTATAGATAAATATCCACTTTGATCGCAAAAAACACCAACCAAACTTCCCTTCCTGATTCCATGCATCATAAGGTATCGTGATAGCTTATTTATCCTACTGTTTAGTTCTAAAAAAGTAATTTTCTGTTCTCCGGAAACTATAGCAGTTCGATCGCCAAATAGCAAAACCTGTTCTTCAAACAACTCCTGAATAGTCTTTTGTATTGTACATGCCTGTACAGAAAATCCCCTCCTTCGAACCTCTTCCACCCATGCTGATATCCCTGATATTTCTATGAGCTTAACATCAGGATTAAATAAAATCTGAGACAAGACTTTCTCAAAAATACTATATAATTGCCTTTCATGTCTTTTCTCTTCACCTGTATTGTTGCTTGAAATTATTATGCGTGTCTCAGTTTCTGATATATCAAACCAAAAGAAAANATCACTTCCTACATCCTGCNANAAATTATCNGAATGCAGNGAGGACGCAGCAACGGATATTGATAATAGGTTTTTTCCAAATAGTTCCTTANTCTGCNCCTTTATANGTTCCNACAAATATTCCTGTGGAATATTCTGGTTAGCTTCTCCCTCAAGAATCTGCTCTCTTAGAGCTTTAAGATATTCTTTATAAGTAACAGAAACATTCAACTTAATTGCTNAAGGAAGAAGGGCTTTACTTNCTCTGCTTTTATCACCTTGAGTCGTCAACGGAGTGCCCACAATATATTTTAGTTGTCCTGTCCATAAACTATAGGTAAGAATTGATACCGATAACAATATCCAGTACACGGCAATATCAACATCGTTACCAATATGATTAATCCGTTTTACCAGTTGTGGCGGTATTAACCAGCCTTTTTTTGAATCAATAAGTATATTAATGTCCTCTTCTTTATATTTTGGATAATTTTGAATTTTAGGTATTCCGTTCAATTGATTTCTCCAGTATTTCTTTTCTTTTTCATAACTGCCTGAAGTTTCAATAATATTACTTAGAATATATGTATCCATCTGTTTCCCTTCTCCTAATTAAAATTAAAGTCATCCAAATTTGTATTTGNACNTTGACTACCCNCATNCTGCTCGGCCTCCANAAGGCTGTTAATTTCCTTATTACTATTAGAGCAAAAATTTTTGAGAATTAGTACATATTTATCCATCATAATTTGAGCCGTTTTCTGTGATATAGCCAATGAATTACACTCCATATGGAATTTAATACATTCTTCAAAATCATCAACATACAAAAGCATGTTATATTTGGGATGCTCTGTTTTTACCGAATATGAAGAGATCTGACATCCCTCGATTTCTACTTCCGTCTTTTCATAATTCTGCATAGAAAATACTACATCAAACATGGAATCTCGGCTATAACCACCTGCTTCCTTCAAAATATCATTTAAACGATAGTCTGCATTATGACTTACCTCCAACATATATTCTTTCGTCCTTTGAAATAAACCTTCTGCCTTTTCTTTTCCCTGTACTTTAAGCCGTACGGGTATAACATTGACAAAATTACCAATAATATGCTGAAATTTTCCGGTAAACCTCAAAGATATCGGTGTTCCAACTATAATGTCCTCCTTGCCAGTACAGCGGTACAGCAGAATAAAAAAGGCTGATATCAATGTCACAAATAAAGTGATTCCATTTTTTTGAGAAATATCTGCAAGAATCCTGCTGTCTTCGGAAGAAAGTACTTGCGCCACCGATACCACACCGGCTGTTCCATTACTGTCAGAAGCAACTGCTTCAAACAATTTATTGTAAGCATTTACATCACCAAGACAGCTTCTCCAAAATTTTTCTTTTTCTTTTTGATTCGTCTGCTGTTTCGCATACTCGACCTCAGAATAATCATGGTATTGCATGGTATTATCCTGCAATGTTTCTCCTCTATAAAAAGCCTTGAATTCCTCTATTAATATTTTAAGGGAATCGCCATCTGCTATCATATGGTGAATTACACAAACAAGATAGCACTTATGATTTGAAATTTCATATATACCAACTCTCAACAATGGGGCAGTTTCAAGATCAAATGGAGTATTCATGGTTGAAATTTCTCTGTCNAAATCCCCGACACAAATCTTTTTATGAATCACATCAACTTTTGTCCAGTCATGAATACATTGAACAATACTGCCATCAAAAACATGAAAAGAAGTCCTAAGACTTTCATGCCTCTTCACAATTCTTTGGAAGGATTCTGCAAGTCTTTCATAAATAAGATTTCCGTGTATTTGCAGAACAGAAATAATATTATATGCAGAGGTAGACGGATTTAACTGTTCTGCAGCATATATATCCATCTGCTCATAGGATGCCGTATAAAGAATCCGGTGTGTTGAACCACTTATCTGATGCTTGAACAATACAGNTTCATGTTGGGCTAAANTTTCTTTNAGAAAATCCATAANATTCTGAAGCTTATTGTTACNCAGCAAATNAGATGAAGAAATATTCATGTGGTACTGCTCATTAATATACAGAACGATTTTAGAGGCCTGAATTGAGTCACCCCCTAATTCTAAAAAATTGTCTGATAAATCCAGAATATTTATACCCATTACATATCCAAAAATATTGGCAGCATCCTGCTCCATCGCTGTCACCTGTTTGCCGTCCGCTTTAATGACGGTAACATCAGAAAACCGATTTGTACTCCGTTTCCTTTCTGTCCGCACTGCATTCAATTCACGGATGATATTAGCAGACAGATTAAAATCATNTAAATCCTGCAAATAAAAAAAATCACTGTCAAGTTTAAGATAACCTGCAAAAAAGAAAGAAACTAAATGAGTGAAAGACAATTCCATAGCTGATGTGAAAATCCTCTCATCAATGGGCAAAAACATTTGCTTTTCTGCCTGAAACCCCATTCCCATCATTTCTACTGTCTTCTGCCATGGAGCCCAGCTGATCACAGATGTCCTCATTCCATTCTCATTAGCCCATACCCCAAAAGCATCCAAAAATGCGTTGCTTGTTATATATGCTGCCAAATCTTTTCCCCCCATCAACGTTGCTGGGGAAGAAAACAAAAGCAAAAAATCCAACTTTCCTTTCCCTAACCGATAAAGATTTTCCGTACCATAAATTTTGGAATGAAAATATTCTTCCATATACTCTTCAGTACATTTATCTAGTTCTCTTCCTCTCTTTCCTGCTCCAATACCTGCGCTGTGTATTACGCCGTAAATTCCGCCATACCGTTTCTCAATATTGTTCCAAACCTCTGCCAAATGATCATAATCTGCAATATCTATCATGCAATATTCTATATTGATTCCCCTGTCTCTTAACAGCGAGATATGCTGACTTTCGATTTCATGATAAACCAAACTTGCCGTCATAGGGCTACGCCCCAGCAATATAATATTGGTTGCACCCTGTTCTGCCAGATAAAAGGCTGCCTGCAATCCCAGATTTCCAAGTCCTCCTGTTACAATATAGGCGCCTGTAGACTTAATATTGACATTGCACTTCTCATTTTCACTAACTTTCAGACAATCAAATACCCTTCTATAACGATTATTATTACGAAGTATGATGGTGTCTCCGTTCATCCCCACTAATTCTCTAAAAATATGTTTTGATTCGGATAGGAGATCTGCATCTACACACCGGAAATCAACTCCGGGAATTTCTACCCTCGCTGCCTTAATCAATCCATATAAAACTGAGTAATACGGGATATCTGAACTTTTGCCATTTTGAAATATAAACATATTCCCAGCAAGAATTGAAACAAGCTTAACCCTGTCATTCTTTAATGATTTTAATGCCTGCAAAAACGAAAGTAAATCATAAAAATCTTTCTTGTATTCCGTTAAGGACTCACCATATTCGCACTCTTCACGGGAAACCAAATAAAAGCAATCTGCTGTATCACCGATACATTCTTCTAACAGCCTGCTATAGTCCTCTTTGTTTCCTCCAGTTACAAATCTACTATCCGTCAGTTTTTCATAGTAATCGCCACGTTTTACCATTACCAGCTTTACATATGTTTTCTGAAACAGAGCCACTATTTCAGTTTCTGCATCATACTCATTCACAAGCAAAACTGCAGTCTGACTATACTGTCTCATCTTCGGAAAATCCTCAATTGACTGCCACCTCAATTCATGATAGCAAGATTCACTTTCTTTCATCTTGTAATCATCCAATGCAGGGAACTCCGGCCAGCACCGCCATTTCCGAAATTCATATGTCGGAAGCCTTGTGATACGGCCTCCACCCTCTCCATAAAATTTTCTCCAGTCTATGCTACCTCCACTGACATAATACTGCAGCATCAACATTTTTTCATCTTGTAATAGACAACCTCTGTTTTGCCGATATTTCTCAAATACATTTTCCAACGTACCTGATTGCGCCATACTGCTTTTCTCACTGACAGCAATCATGGGATCTGTTAAAGGAATTGACTGCTCAAGCAAACTGATAACCTTTTCCAACTTCATTTTATATNCATNAAACTCCTCCGCCNATAGCCNCAAACNTGATNNTTGACCNGATNTTGACNNATNTGCTGTATNACATATATCNTTTAGCTCTCTAGTNTCATAAGAAAATTGCAGATNTTTCCTGCAAAGAGCTAGTAATGATTCCTGATCGTGTGCCGAAAGTGTGAAAAAATAACTGGCTTTTTCCGATTCTGCATACTTTTGCTTTTCCTCCCATTCTTCAAGCACAACATGACAATTACTTCCTCCCATTCCGAAAGAATTCACCCCGCAACAACGCTTCCCGTTATTTGACCTTTCCCATGTTCTGACCTCATCTTCAATATACACAGCCGAATTCACAAATGGAATGCTACAATTTGGGTAATTAAAATGTAATGTTGGCAAAAGCGTTTTCTTTTTAAGCATTAATACTGATTTGATCAATCCCATAATACCTGCCGCATAATCCATATGACCCAAATTTGATTTTATAGATCCTATCGGACAAAACTGCTTTTTTTGTGTATATTCATCAAATGCCAGCTGCAAACCATTTATTTCTATTGGATCGCCTAATCTGGTTCCAGTTCCATGTGCTTCAATATACCCTAAACTCTCCGGATTAAGTCCTGCTGCTTCCCAAGCGTTTAAAATTACTCTTTTCTGCCCATCTGAATTGGGTGCCGTCAGTCCCATGGACGTTCCATCATTGTTTACCGCACTTCCCTTAATTACAGCATAAATTTGATCTCCTGACCGTATTGCTTCTTCAAGAGGCTTCAATACAACAACTCCAACTCCCTCACCTATTCCAGTGCCCGACGATTCCTGATCAAAAGTTCTTGTATAGCCATCTCTGGATTCTATTCCCAGTTTTTCCTCTGCTTCCAGTGGAAGGAGATTAATCTTAGCACCACCTGCAATTGCCATCTCACATTCGCCAAGCTGTAAGCTTCTGCAAGCGTAATGTACTGCCGTCAATGAGGATGAACATGCGGTATCAAGGCAGATACTTGGACCCTTTAAATTCAAAAAATGAGAAAGCCGGCATGTTATCATGGAGTCTAAATTTCCAGGAATAGCCATAGCTGAAAAATCTGGATAGCGTCTAGAAATCAGATTCTGATATTCACGGGTACCACTAAAGCCTGCAAAAATGCCAACATTCATTCCTTCCAGTTGTATCCTGTCATACCCGGCATCCTCCAGTGCTTGAATTGCTGTTTNCTGAAAAATTNGTTNAACNNGATCCNTCATCATNGCCTCTCTGGCTGTTGTATTGAAATACTTATAATCATAGCAGTCANTCCTATCCAGNTAATATGCNTTGACAAATTTATATGTTTTTTGCTTTTCTCCCATATATTTCAAACATTCCATAATATCCTTTCTGCGATATANTGAAAGCTNNNAAAGCATATCTCTTTTATTNNCCANTANATCCCATAGCCTGTCCACATTATCNGCTCCTGGAAGACNNANAGCCATANCTGNCANCGCTNTTTCCCGATATTGTACTTTTGATTCACTCTTGATTAATTCAATTAATGCTGCCGCTGTTCTTTTCTCAATTTTTCCATACTGTACATTTTCCAGAATATTTCTGTAAACATTTCTCATTTCCATACCCACTGGCTTTCCGTTTATTACTTTGTTAATTAATTTGATCCAACACCTTATCAATATCAAAATCACGCTGACTTATCAAGTCAAACACACTCTCTTTTTTTGTTTCCTCGCCACTATTATATTCTGACTGCCTTTCATCCAAAAATACCGCCATCTGTATTATGGTTGGAAAACGGAAACAGTCTGCTACCTGTAATTCACATTTAAATTCACTTTTTATTTTATTATGAAGTTTGAGTATCATTAATGAATTACCACCCTGATTAAAAAAACTGTTCTCAGGATTTATATCTGCCGTCTCCAAAATTTCACTCCATATTTGAAACAGCTTCATTTCTGTCTTACTTAATGTCTTTCCTGTTTCTCTCATATACTTGAGCGGTCTCCCCTCATTCACCGATTTTCTGTCTATTTTCCCACTGGGAAGATAGGGGAACTGCTCAACAGCAAAATATTTAGATGGTATCATATAATCGGGGAGGGTTTCACTTAGAGAATCCCGTAGCCTATCAACCGTCAGTTCTTTATCCATTAGCAGATATGCCTGCAACTCCTCTGTCCTGCCATTTTTACGCATTCCCTCTTTTACAATTCCTTTGATAACACCATCAATCTTCTCCAATTGATTTTCAATCTCTTCCAACTCAATGCGGTATCCTCTTACCTTAATTTGGGAATCATTTCGCCCACAGTATTCTNTATTACCATCTGGTNTCCAATAACNCANATCACCGGTNTTATATNTTCTAGNCAATTTGNCAAAAGGGCTAACAACAANTCTCTCCGCTGTCATCTCAGGCTCATTTAAATATCCTCTGCTCAGCCCTGCACCACCGATATATATTTCTCCGACAACTCCTATTGGCTGGATTTGCATAAATTCATTCAAGATATAAATCTGATAATTATCCAACGGCGAACCTATGGGCACAGTGTCAAGTTCGCCGTCTAAAGGGGTACATAAATAACTTGTTGCGTCTACTGTAGCTTCCGTCGGACCATAAACATTGGTCAGCATAACACTTTGATCGAAAACTTGGTAAAACAGGCGAATAAGCAGAGGCGATAGTACCTCTCCTCCACAAAAAACTTTTCGAATACTTTTTATTTTTATCTGCTGTTCCTGATTCTCTAAAAGAAACTGCAGCAGTGCCTCCAGCAATGATGGCACCATTGTAGTGACTGTTGCTCCATCCCTGTAAATCGTATTAATAATATTCTCGAGATTCTTTGCATCTTCCGCATCCAAAAGGCTCACCCCTGCCGCCTTATACATCCACCAAAACACATCCGGTATTGTGCCATCAAATGTAAAAGTTCCTCTATGAAAGATTACATCTTCACTCTGCAAAGGATATCGTTTATCCAGCCATCCCAACAAATTAGCAACTGAACCATGGTTAACCGGTATCCCTTTTGGAGCACCGCTGGATCCAGATGTATACAAAACATACATTAAGTCGCTTGGTTGATTGCTGCATAACAGTTCAGAACTGTCTAAATGATAGGAATCCTCTCTATGTACATCAATCACCTGAATATCGGCTTTTTGGAAGTGCAATTCCCTATTCGTTAAAAGTATCTGAATATCGGCCAATTCTACCCTCTGTTCCACCTTATCTAGTGACATATCAGCAGCAATGGGCATATAGGCACCCCCAGCCTTTAATATCGCAACAATACCAAACAACATGTCTACAGATTTGTCCATATTCAACGCTACCAGACAGTTTCTGCTTACTCCCTTATTGACGAGTGTTCTTGCCAGTTGGTTTGTTCTGCTGTGAAATTCACCGTAAGTGATTACTCTTTCTTTGTCATATATAGCGTTTTTATAAGGGAACGCATTGGCAATTCTACTTAATGTTTTACATATGAGCTGAGTTGCTGGTTCGCATTCTGTATTATTGAATTCTTTCACAATCCTATACGTTTCTTCATTTGATAAAAGGGGCGCCTTTGCAAAAGAACCATTAAATTCACCTGAAAAAATTTCAAGCAGCTTTATATAGTACCCCATGAACCTTCGTATCGTTTCCTTGTCAAATATCTTTGAATTATATTCCATGCGAAGCAAATAATTGCTATTTTCAGATTTACGGCAGCTAAGATAAAGATCCACTGCACTGCTGTCTTCGCTGACCTGAGCATCCTGAAAAAATTGAAATAAAACAGTATAAACAGCATTTCGATCCAGTCTTCTTTCCATTTCTGCTTTCTGAAGGATACAATCAAAGGGGTATTTGCTGTTCTTAATTCCTGTAGNATNTGTTTCTTTTACACGCGTCACCAAATCCCAAAAACTCCACNCAGTGTCTATATGGATACGAATAGCCAGTATGTTAATAAACAAGCCTATTAGCCTCTCAATCTCAACATGATCCCTTCCCGCTACTGGCACACCCACTATAATATCCTTATCATTTGTCATTCGGTACAAAAATGCAAAAAATACCGATAAAAAGAAAACATGATTAGAAATCCTCATGCTACGAGTAAATTCTTCTATTTGTCGGCTTACTGCCAATTCTGTCTCCTGTTCAAAATAGCTGCCCTCAAATTTTTGCTCTTTGGGGCGTTTATGATCCAAAGGCAGGTTTAGTACAGGCAGCGGTTGAGTCAACTGGCTTAGCCAGTATTTCTCCATCCTCAAACATTCCTCTCCTAAAAGCCACTGCTCCTGCTGTAAAACCCAATCTTTATATTGTATCTGTAAAGGTGGCAGTGATATCTCCTCTAACTTTAATAGAGAACGATATGCTGTCAGCAGTTCCTCCGTCAATATCCGCATGCTCCAGCCATCACTGATGATATGATGGATATTAGCACAAAAGATCCAGTGATTATCAGCCAGTTTAATCAGCATGTATCTAGCACATTCCTTATCAAGATTAAACACTCTATGATTTTCTTCGTAAATTATACCATCCAGTAATTTTTCAGAATTTTCCGCATCAGAAATATCTGTTACCGTTAAATTAACAATTTGATCCCGCACTACTTGATAAGGAACCCCATCTCTTTCAACAAATGTGGTTCGTAGCATCTGTTGACGATCTATAACTATCTGAAGTGCTTTTCGTGCTGTTTCCACATCAATATGCTGTTTTAAGTCATATCGTATATCAAGGTTATATATCACGGATGATGGATAAAGCTTTTGGTGGAACCATATACGTTGCTGAGAATTAGATAGTGGTATAACTATATTATCATCTAATTCATTTATATCCTTATCTGAATTTGATTGTTTCATCATCAATTGCTGCAGCTCTTCCGTATATTGTTTTAAGGTAACTCCATCAATAAGCATTGTAATGTCCGTATGCAAACCAAATATTTCATTCACTTGATTTGTTATTTGAATTGCCTGAATGGAATCTCCTCCCAGCATATAAAAGTCGCTATCCGGCTCAATTTGATCCATGCCAAAAACATTGCACCAAACCTCTGTGACATGTTCCAGTACTTTATGCTTTTCATATTTACTGTCAGTTACCTTTTGGCACCTTAGTTCCGCAGTTTGTATGATATCTTTTTTCTTTGAAGCTTTTTTTTGACTTTCTTTTACGGTACNCNTCNCNGTAAAATTATATTTAAGTTGCNCTACNTCNATNTCTGCAATGNTGTCATTNGTAAGTCCATATACNAAAACATCTTCCATAAGTTTCAATGCTGTTTCTGATACAATAGGTCTGATAATCTGTGATTTCTCAGTCTGCTGGTTTGCATTCATTCCGATATTCCTCCAAGGGCCCCAATTAATGCTGTAGCAGCGCAAAGATTTATGTTCACAATATTGTGCAAAACCATCCAAAAAAGCATTCGCTGCTGAATAATCTCCTTGTCCAATTCCTCCAATATAGCTCGCAACAGAGGAATACAGTAGCATAAACTCACAATCACAAAAATATNTNTNTAGAATCAAAGTNCNCTGAATTTTGNGCATTAANACANATAGAAATTCATCTTTGTTTTTCTCCAACAAAATACCGTNCCCAGGAATACCTGCTGCATGNAATATNCCATTGATTTTCCCATATTTGAGGGAAACATATTCCGCCANCCTCTGTACNTCTNCATNCTTACAGACATCAGCTGAGATATAATCCAGAGTACAGTNAGAATTTAACATCTTTTCAATAATATTGCTTTGTTNATCTGTCAGNTCATTTGAACCTGTNTTCTGTATANCCGTAATTAGTTTANGNNCCACTAAAATAATATGCATCCTAGTTTTCGCAGAAAGATATTTTGCTGTTAAAAGACCAAGCCCACCCAGCCCACCTGTTATCAGATATACACCATTCTCTTTTATGCTTATCGCATTTTTTTCCTTTTCTTTGATTCTTCCCTTACTAAATTCCTGAACATACAAGACCTGATTTCTTATTGCGGATACCACCGATACTTCAGACTGATTAGCAAAAGACACGACTTTCAAAATATCCTCTNTAGTATCCNCATCAANACAACGACATANCAACTTATCATATTCGTTTTCCATTGTTCTGACCAGTCCTGTAATTGCCGTTGCAAAGGGATCGACTTTATCCTTTTGATTAATTCGATGTCCATTATGTATAATTACAGTCAAATGTATATTATATTTCTTATTTGCCCAAGCTTTAGTCAACCCCTTTACCAAATATAGTAAACCAAGCAAATCATTTATTCCATCCTCATCAAAAAGCTCCCTATTTTTAAGAAACTGGGGAGATACCTCCCCCATATACACTCTCTCTGCCGGATATGCATAAATAATGTTACTAATATTCTCATGCCCAACTTTTAAAAACAACTTGTAATAAGAATCTTCTGTATTATCAACATAATAATCTGATTCACCCTTTTGGGTATCAATTTTTCTTTTTTTTACATATATTGGGTCAGTACACACTGCCTCTCTAGTTGCACCTGTTTCTTCTCTTCTATACATTTTATTGGAAAAAATAAGACATTTATCCATTTCAGAAGTCATTACCGGCAAATTATTATACTTTTTCCACAAAACCTGATAGTGATTTGCAGATGTTTCAACTTGCTTATCTGCCTTACGCACTATGAAGTCTTTGACCTCCACAAGCAGCTTTCCCGATTTATCAAAAATCTGAATATCTCGATTTTTTCTATTATTCCATCTGGAGATGCCCAAAATTTTTCCAGACAATGGACCATAAAAGGAGAGCTGACCATAACCAAAAGGTATCATTAATTCTTCATTTATACTTCCTACGGAAGTTGCTATATCTAACAGTGGCGGATATGCCATATACTCTTCTATATCTTCCCATCTTTCATCTGCCATCAGACAAAATTTCACTTCATCAGCGTTCTCCATTATACAAATTCTGTTTTCCAACCAATGACTGCCAAATTTCATATCAGTTGACACTAATGATAAAAGATCCTTTATCTTAATAGCATTCTGGGTAAACTCTTCTATGTTAATTAACCATGCAGAATTAACTGACTTTCTATCAAATTTTATTTCTGCTTTTGCGTGAAGATATTTTTTACCGTTATCAATTGAATAAATCTCTATAGAATTCTTGATACCCTTGGAGAATACTCTGGTATAAATCTTTTGGGATTCATTTTGTTTTAGCTGAAACAGTTTGATAAAAAATAAATTCTCCAAATGAAAATGATAAGGTCCAAACCTTG
>WFLX010255149.1_pt1 | contig 17310 bp, 15 predicted proteins | sample 4967041 | NCBI WGS metagenome assembly WFLX01 (sample SAMN12857096, study PRJNA449069) | gut metagenome | isolation source: stool from male and female vole | host: Microtus ochrogaster | place: USA:Florida | collected 2017 | reverse complement strand
TTCTGTGCGGGGTGGCGGTCCTTGTTCATATCGGCCACAAAGGAGAATCCGGTCTGCTGGGTGGCAATGGCGCGTTCATGGGTGTATGTGACGGAGTCCACGGTGAATTCCATTGGTCTCCAGCGGTACGGGACGTCAAAAGGCCCTGCCCCGATGTCCTGAGTCATGTCCAGGCAAGTGTCTTCAAAGTGGTCACGCATCATCCACTTGAGGTCATTGGAGGTTACGGGGCGTTCCGGGCGGACCCAGAGGGGGAGAGGTTCACCAGCTCCGCGGAGAATCCAGTTTTCATAAGTGTCCATGCTTCCCTGTGGCGCGAAGCGGCGGAAGTACGCCCAAACGCGTGCGTCACAACCGCGGAGAGCGCCGGCGTCAGTGATGGCGTAAGCGCGTGAGAAGCTGAAGAGGCTGTCCGGCCCTTCATAGTAATTTTTGCTGCGTGCAAATTCAATTACGTCAGGGCTATACAGGGTGTTGGGGTCATCCAAGGGGAAGCGGTGTATGCGGGAGTGGTTTGCGTGTCCGGAGATGTAACCGTCCGGGACGCGGCGTGCCACCCATACAGCACCGGGGTCATCCTCTCCCTTGCCGATGAGTTCCATAATCCATGCTTCATCNGGGTCTGCAATGNAAAATGANTCACCCTCAGAGGCATAACCATATCTGTTGACAAGAGAAATCATGGTGTCCACGGCTGCACGGGCTGTGCGAGCGCGCTGGAGGGTGATGTAAATGAGGGAGCCGTAATCAATCTTGCCTGAGCCTTCCAGTTCAGGGCGTCCACCCCATGTGCTCTCGGCAATGGTGAGACCATGTTCATTCATGTTGCCGATGGTGGAGAACGTGTGGGGGACTTCAGGAATTTCACCGAGTACGCGCCCGGTGTCCCACTCGGTGACAGTGCGCATGGCGCCGGCGGGGTGGTCAGCTGCGGGCTGATGGTAAAGCTCACCGAAAAGAGTGTGACTGTCAGCGGCGTAAGTAACCATTGCAGAGCCGGAGTCAGTGGATCCGGGTGCTGCAATGAGGCTTGTGCATGCCAGTGCGCAAGAGAGCGCTGAACCGGCTGCTATGAGTGTGATTAATCGACGGGGTATATACATATTATATAAAACGCGATACGCGGTGATTTATTGCAATTCATTGAGCAGAGACAATTTTTCCGAGGAGGGGATACCAGAGGAAAGCTTTAACGCGTTTACCGTCAATGCGTTCCAGCTCAGTGGCATAACTTTTGACCTGCATCAGGTGAGAACGTCGGGCCTTGGAGGTGAATTTGTAATCAATAACTATATCCGAACCGTCAGGCATGCGTACATAACGGTCCGGGCGGAGGACGGCNGGTNCNANGACGGTGAGGCCGTTTACAATTTTCTTATAGTCCGGGACGTATATGGCGCGCTCGGCAAATACTGTGTTTTCCGGTGAGAACCATTGGTTTACGAGTTCGCCNCCGCGCTGAATNGCCTCGCGGAGAGNCTGATCGATGAAACGNGCTTCAGCCGCNGGGAGGCCTCTGCGTGCAGTGACGCGGGCCACTGCCAGTTCAAGGTCATCAATTGTCTCCATCTCGGCCAGGATGGCGTGCATGATGAGCCCCCGGCGTGCGGCTTCCTTCATTTCCAGGGACTCATATGTATCATCCACAATGTCTTTTTTCAGTTCGGCCCCTGTCTCAATATGCTCGGCAAATGCATCATCCACTGACGTGAGGCGGTGGAATGCGGGGTTGTAACATACGGGATAGAAAGCGGCGTTATGTGACTTGAGTGCAGCGGGAGCTTCGTTTTTAGGGGGTCTGGGGTGAGTGGGCTGACCGAATTCAAAGACGGCTTCATCCGGCTGTACGTGCGCGGCGGTGTCCATGTATAATTCCGAGTCCTCACCCTGATCAAGCAGAGCGGGGAAGTACAGAGCTCCGATGCCGGCGTTCTGAGCGTAAACACATAATTCCCGGGAGGCGCGGGTGAAAGCCACGTAAGCCAGGTTGAGGCTGTCAATGCGCTGAGAGTCAAATTCTTTTTTGACCTGTTCAGCACATTCAGCGGGCCATATGCCGGGGACGGGTTTCACGTCATCNTCAGAGACGCTGATGCGCAGCAGGGGAGGAACTGTATCCGGGGAGTCAATTCCTGCGGGCTCCAGCCATATTTCCTTGGGTTTGGTGAGTTTCCAGTCTGCCAGGGGAATGTGAACGCAGGGGCGTTCCAGACCTTTGGATTTGTGTACGGTCATTACCTGAACGGCGTCCAGATCAGCGGGGGCCTTGATGGCGAGGGAGTCCTTGCTTCCTTCATAAAGCTTTATGAATGAGCTGAGAGAGGGCTCCGGGCCTTCACAGTGCTTGATGGCAAGGTCCTGGAGTGCGCAGATGTATGCGAGCTGGGCGGCACGTTCAGCCGGGGGGATGAGGGCGTGGATTATGGCCTCAATGAGTGCGANGATGTTGGCGGGGTTGTACCGGCGGATATTGCGGATCTGCTCCATCATGAGGCGCGCGTCAGCGTGTGTGCCTGTAATTGCTTCTTCCAGAGCNGNGTCCACCTCCACGCCCTGCGCGATGAGGAAGTCCAGGGAGCTGCTGATCAGAGTGAGTTCCACCGGTTTTTTTACTGCCGTGTCATCCTCTGAATTGGCGGGAGCGGGATTTGAGATGTAATCACGTTCCAGCAGTTTGAGGACTGACATTATGACTCTTACGGCTGAGGATGACTGGAGCAGGAGAGCCTCGTTTGACAGGACTGGAATCTCCGGACGGTTCTTTAATATATATGAGATGAATTTGACAAGTGTCTTGTTTTTCTGAGCGAGCACCAGGATGTCTTTCCACTTGTAACCGTTTCTGTGCTGAAGGATTATTCTGTCCGCAATCATTGAGAAGAGAGAGGCGTAAGCGTCCTGCGGCTCGGTTTCTTCCGGATTTTCCTTATCCTTTTTGGGTTTGAGTGAAATGGTCTGTAGCCTGATGTAAGCGGGCTCATCCTTGTATTTCGGTGCGGGGGACTGTTCCACGCCGGAGTATCCGCTGATGTGGAGTGTGTCAGAGAGGCGGCGGAAGAGGGTATTGTTGAAGCGGACAATTGCACCTGCGGAGCGGTAATTTGTGTTCTCTCCGGGTTTATTTCCGCGGGGAGTGGTGCGTCCGGGGAAATCGGTGCCTTCCACCTGTGTGTCAAGCAGTGATGAGTCTGAATTACGGAATCTGTAAATGGCCTGTTTGACGTCACCGATAATGAGTGAGTTGTTTCCGCCGGATATTGAGTTTCCCACCAGGGGCTTGAGGTTCTTCCACTGGAGTGCGCTTGTGTCCTGGAACTCATCAATCATGAGGTTTGTCAGGCGCATGCCCAGGCGTTCATAAATGAATGGCATTTCAGCGTCACTGATGATCTTGCTGAGCATGTCAGTGGTGTCCGAGATGAGGAGGAGGTTGTTTTCCTTGCAGTATCTTTCCAGGTAAAACGAGGCCATGTAAACAAATTCCAGCTGCTCGGTGGCTGAAATGAGTTGGGAGAGGTAACGTGCAGAGTTATGGTAATTTATGTAAGCGGAGATGGCCAGGGTGCTTCGGGAAAGGATTTGGGCGGCAAAATCGGGGTCCGACTTGAGGAGTTTTTTGTAAGCGTCACTTTTGACAATCATCTTGGGCTCCGGTGCCAGGCCGTCCCGGACACTTATCCAGGCCTTGAGTTTGATGGGGTTGAGCTTGCCTTCAGGGATTTTGCCTTTTGCCAGAATTTTGAGGCGTGAAAGGAAGGAGCTGTTGATGTTTTCCTCCGGTATGGGTTCAAGGAACTTTTTTAATTCCTTGAATGCCTTGAACATATCTTTTCTTTCCCGAGCCACGCGTTCTCTGAGGTCAGAGCTGAATCTGACTGAGCGGTCGGGGTCAGAGAGGTACTGAGCGATTGCCTCCTTTGCTGCGAGGTACTTTTCATCCATGGCATAATACAGTGAGTTTGCCAGGGTGCTGATAACGTGTCCGTTGCGGTCAAAGAAATTGAAAGACTCCCCGTCCATGAGGCGGCGGTGCATGTAATCAGCCACGCGAGAGCGGAGGCGGTCAGTGTCCTGAGTGTCAGAGTAATTAATGTCATCCAGCATCAGAGCGAGGCTGCGGCGTATTACATCCTTGGTATCCAGAGAGATATCATAATCACCCTGATGGTCAATTTCACGGGCGAATGTGCGGAGGACAGTCTGGAAGAATGAGTCAATTGTGCTGACGTTGAAGCTGCCGTAATCATAAAGGAGCTCACTGAGGGCCGCTGCGGCGGTTTCCCTGAGGTGAGGGCGTGAGCACTTGAGCTCAAAGCACAGGCGTTCAGCGTGTTCGGCATCATCCTTTTTGTCTTCCGGCGGGGTGTCCGGCATTGAGCTCAGGGCGCTGAGGCTGCTGATGATTCGTGATTTCATTTCATCAGCAGCGGCGTTGGTGAATGTTATGGCCAGGATGGCGCTGTGCCTGTGGGGCACGCGTGAGTGCCCGCGCAGGTACGCGGGATGGTTGAGGAGTAACCCTTCATTGTTTAAGTCTCTAACGCTCAGGAGGTTTTTGAGATACTCAAATGTCAGGGTGTAAGTTTTTCCGCTTCCGGCACTTGCCTTGTAGACTGTTAACATCAGAAAGCGTTTTTATCACCGTGGAGGGCATTGAGCACTGTTCTGCCCATGATCTTGATGTCAAGCATGAGAGACCAGTTTTCAATGTACCAGACATCAAATTCCACACGGCCTTCCATCTTCCAGAGTTCATCCGTTATGCCGCGGTATCCGTTCACCTGAGCCCAACCGGTAATACCCGGTTTTACAGCATGGCGAACCATGTAACGGTCAACGAGTTCCGCATATTCCTCAGTGTGTTTGAGCATGTGGGGCCTGGGGCCTACCACTGACATTTCTCCCTTGAATACATTAATGAACTGTGGGAGTTCATCCATTGAGGAGCGGCGGAGGAAGTCTCCGAGGCGGGTCTTGCGGGGGTCGTTGGCAGTGGCCTGAGCGCTGTCACTGGTGTTGTTTACTTTCATAGTCCTGAATTTGAGGCACTTGAAAGATTTGCCGCGATAACCGGTCCTGTCCTGCTTGAAGTACACGGGCCCGGGGGAGCTCATTTTGATGGCGATTGCCACGGGGACGTATATGAGGGGGTAAAAGCAGAGGAATACTGAGCTTACCACAAGGTCAAAACCGCGTTTTATCATGCGGTTCATGATGTTTTTCAGTGGGTTAGGCCTTGTGCTGAGCACGGGCATTGACCCGATGGCGTGGAGCTGTACGCGTCTGCTGAGAGTGCGCGGGAGCTGGGGGGCATAGAAGAACTCGGCAATGTTGTCATCAGCGATTTTTATGACCCGTCCCAGGTTTGCGTCATGACCGGAGAGGGTGAAGTATATCTGTCTGACGTCTTTTTCTGCCACAAACTGAGCCAGTCGACTTATCGGGCCGATGTATTTTCCGCTGAAATGGGGTGCGGGGTCATCATCAAAGAATCCGAGGATGCGGTATCCGAATCCCTGGTCTTTCTGCATGGCCTCAGCCAGACGCATGGCTGTGGCTCCGGTTCCGATTATAACTACTCTGGTGAAATTGAATCCTTTACGGCGGTAATGCTTGATAATCATCAACCCTACTACCCTGAAGATTATCAGAGCGAGAGCCATTACACCGTAAAAAACGAGGTACGCCGTGAGCGGTATTATTCCAATGCGGAGGAAAGCCATCAGGGAGAGGAACACGAGTGCGTGCAGCAGTACTTCAGTGAGTACAAACTGCATTGATGTGTCCGTGCGGATGGCTCGGAAGGTGTTGAGGCGGAAATTGCAGATTGCAACAGCGGGGAGGGCGGCAACATTGACGGAGAGCCACAGTTCACGGGCGTCCACGGGGCTGTACATCAGGAAAGGGTACATCAGACTCAGCCACCAGAACACAATGTTCATGATGGCCAGATCTCCAATGCTGAAAATTACGGGGATGTACTGACCCCAGCCGGAGCTGCGTTCAGAATTTGTCATGTATTATAAATCAGGATAACTTGCTGTCCAGGACTTTGACTTTGTCCAGGAGTTCAGCGATATCTGCTTTGAGGCGTTCAATGCGGCGTTCCATGTCTTTGACGAGGGAGTCACCGCTCTTGCTCTTTGAAGAGAGGAATGAGAGGTTGTTCTCATAAGTGCGGAGCTCGGCGCGGCGTGTTTCCAGTGCGCGGCTGAGGCGTTCTCTTTCACGGAAGATTTTATTGCTGTCATCACCGAGGTCAGCAACGGCTTCTTCAAAGCGGGCGCGGCGTGCTCCTCTCTCTGCGAGGTCAAAGTGTGCGCGGACTGCGTCTACGGCTTCACGGTATGCCTGATAGAGTTTGTCTTTTTCGCGGAAGGGAACGTGTCCGGTTTCATTCCACTGTTTCTGGAGCTGTCGGAGGGTTTCAATAGCTTCCTCGCGGGGTTTTTCTTCAGTTGTGAGAGCTGAGAGGTGTCCGATTATTTCTCTCTTGGTCTTGAGGTTTGCGTTTTCAACTGAGCGTGTTCCGGAGTTTGCTTTCTTTTTTGCATCAAAGAATGCGTCACAAGCGGTTGTGAAGCGTTTCCAGAGGGCGTCGCTGTACTTTTTGGGAACGGCTCCTATACCTTTCCAGTCTTTCTGGAGCTGGATAAGGCGCTCAGAAGCATTTTTCCAGTCTGTGCTTGTTGAGAGTGTTTCTGCTTCTTCAGCGAGCTGCTGTTTTGCGGCGAGGTTGCGGTTGAGTTCCTCACGTGTATTGCGGAAGTAGTCTGCCTTTGCTGAGAAGAAGGCGTCACAGAGTCCGCGGAAGCGTGTAAACAGGACGCGGTTCTGTTTTTTTGATGCGAATCCGAGAGTTTTCCATTCTGCCTGGAGTTCAAGTACCTGAGCAGTAGCTTTCTCCCAGGCGTTGAATGATGTGAGAGAAGCAAGGTCAATGAGTTCCATGCGCTCACAGATTGCGGTCTTGGCGGCTTCGTTCTCGGCTTCACGGGCTTTACGTTCCTCAAAGTAAGCCTGATAACGTTTGTTTATTTCAGCGCTTGCGGAGCGGAATCTGTTCCAGATGTCTTCACGGAGTTCCTTGGCAACGGGTCCAATCTGACGCCATTTATTATGGAGGTCCTGGAGGCGACGGTATGCGGTGATAACGTCCTGGTCATCTGCCAGGGCAGTGGCTTCAGAGAGGAGTGCTTCTTTTTCGGAGAGTTTCTTCTTGAAGTCGTAATCACGCATTTCCTTGTTAATCTTGAGGTATCAGAGTATTTTTCTCTTGCATCCTGGAAACGTTTCCAGACAGAAGAGTCTTCAGTGGGGTCCACATCACCAACGGCATTGAACTTATCCTGGAGTTCACGGTACTGGGGGAATGTCCGGTTAACATTGTCCGTATCCTCGGCCATTGCGATGATCTGGTCAATGATCTCGTTCTTGAGGCGGAGGTTCTCTGCCCGGATTGCCTCCTGAGCCGCGGTCCAAGCGGCTTTACGCGCGCGAAGTTCCTCAATCACGGCATCAAACTGCTGGCGGAGAGACATTCCGTTGTCTTCCTGAGCAACAATTTCGGCATCTTCCACAGCTTCAGCGGGCACCTGCTGCTCCTGAGCGGAGCTGTAAATCATGCTGAACTGCTGGCGGAGGCGGCGCAGTTCTTCATTGGAGAAATCAGCGGGGTCTTTTTCCAGGAGGGAGTGTGCTGTTGAGAGGACGCTTTCAAGAGTGGCGGGAGCCATTTCTTCCGGAGCGTCTTCCTCGGCGTCAGCCTCCATTATTTCCTCCTCCATCAGTGCCTCGGCACCGGCGGTAAGTTCTTTATCTTCTGCCTTTTCAATTCCTGCGGCAGGGGCAGCTGCCACCGCTTCGTCAAGAGACTCCTGACCGGCAATAGGTGCCTGATCAAGTTTGGGATCGTTAATGTCCATGTTGGGGTTTTAAGGTTAAGTATGTGGACTTCTTATATTTTTGCCAAAAATAGTAAAAATTCTTTATATACACCAAAAAAAATTGCAGGGAGGTAAGACCTTAAATTTTATCATTACCGGCGGGAGGCCGTGAGGTCAGAGGGATAATCTGAGGAAGAAGGTGGAAATCTGCACGTAAATTATNAGCCCGAGAATGTCATTGGAAATCTGGATGAAGGGTCCGGTGGCGAGGGCCGGATTTATGTGCAGTTTTTCCAGTGTCAGGGGTACGACAGTNCCGAGGAGGGTTGCGAACATCACTACGATGAAGAGGGACACTGACACTGAGAGTGTTACNGCGAGGTCNTTAGGCATTGTCACCAGGTTGTAAGCCAGTACGACGGCGCTTATGACTGTTGCGTTGAGGAGTCCGATGAGGAGTTCCTTTCCGAGCTGAGAAGCAAAGTGCTTGATGTCCAGGGAGCCGTTTGCCAGACCCTGTACGACGATTGCCGAAGCCTGAACTCCGACATTACCACCGGTGCCTCCGATTATTGGTATGAAGAGGGCCAGGGCGGTTACGGCCTGGAGCTGCGCTTCAAATGTTCCGAGGATTACGGAGGCGAGGAGTCCTGATGCGATACCGATCAGGAGCCAGGGTATGCGGGCTTTTGTCTGAGCGAAGATAGAGTCATCCGCGTCTACGTCAGAGGAGATACCTGAAGCCAGCTGGTAGTCGCGTTCAGAAGCCTCACGTACCTGGTCCATTACGTCATCGACTGTTATCCGACCGAGTAGACGTCCGATTGAGTCCACAACGGGCATTGCCACCAGGTCATATTTTTCAAAGTCCAGGGCCACCTCATCCACCGGAGTGTCAACTTTAACGCTGACGGGGTCCGGCTCCATCACGTGCTTGATTTTTGAGACGGAGGGGTGGGTGAGCATTTTTTTGAGAGGGAATGTGCCGCGGAGTTTATCATCATTGTCCACAACGTACACATAATATATCTCATCCATGTCCTCGGCCTGAAGGCGCATCTGCTTGATGCACTCGGGCATGGACCAGTTCTCGTTCACCACAATCATCTCCGTACCCATGAGACCGCCGGCTGTGTCCTCATCGTACTTGAGCAGGTCAATGATGTCCCCAGCCTGCTCCACGTCATCAATGTGGGAGAGGATTTCATCACGCTCGTCCTCATCCAGCTGCTGAATGAGGTCCACGGCATCGTCAGTGTCCAGGTGGTCAATCTGTTTGGCGATTTCCTCAGCGGGCATGTCAGAGAGGAGCTTGAGGCGCTGGTCCTCATCAAGCTCCATCAGGACGTCCGCACCTTTTTCCTCATCAAGGAGGCTGAAGAGATACTCGGCCTGATTGAGGTCAAGGCTCTGGTAAAGCTCAGCTATATCAGCGGGGTGCAGAGAAGAAAGCAGCTCATGACAAGCGGCCTGGTCATGTGCGTCAATAATGCTGCGGATGTGCTCCAGTGACTCTTCTGTAAATTCTTTCATTGTACTCTGAGCTGAGCTATATGATTGGTGAGTTCAATAAATTGCTGAACGGAGAGCTGCTCCGGTCTGAGAGCTGCATACGGCACCTGATCCGGTGCTGCTGAGGGCGGGAGGAGAGAGCGGACGCTGTTCCGGATTGTTTTCCGCCTCATTCCAAAGGTTGTCTTGACCACGGTGCGGAGGAGTTGCCAGTCACATCCGGGGTCAGTGACATTGTTTCTGGTCAGGCGTATCACACCGCTCTTTACTTTTGGGGGCGGGGTGAAAACGTGCTCGCTGACGGTGAAGAGGTATTCCACGTCATACCACACCTGGAGGAGGACGCTGAGTATTCCGCGGGCCTTGGAGCCGGGAGCGGCGGCCATTCTCTCGGCCACCTCGCGCTGGAGCATTCCGCTGCAGCAGATAACGCGGTCTTTATAATCCAGAACCCGGAAGAAAATCTGTGAGGAGATGTTATAAGGGTAATTTCCGATAATGGTTATTGGTTCGGAGCCGGGGAAGAGGGCGTCCAGATCCATTGTGAGGAAATCTCCTTCAATTATCCGGGGCTGCGGCTGAGGGAGGTTGGCCTTGAGGTACTGCACGCTCTCGGAGTCAATCTCTGCGAGAGTTACGAGTTCCGGGGAATGTTTTTCCAGCAGGAAGCGGGTGAGCACCCCCATTCCGGGCCCTATTTCCAGAACGGGCACGGAGGTGTAAGCATCCAGGGTGGATGCGATGCGGTTGGCGATTCCGAGGTCGTTGAGGAAGTGCTGACCGAGTGCTTTCTTGGGCTTGACTGCCGGCATAAGTTGTTGAGGCTCTATGATTTCAACGCAGTCCGGCGATTGCGCGGATGCGTTCAGGTATGTCAATGTTATTTGTGAAACCGCTGAAGCGTTCAGCTCCGCATCCCACGGCGTAAACGGGCACGGGGTTTCCGCTGTGTCCGGTGTTGGTGAAAGCAAATCCGGCGGCGTTGTTGAATATCCTGAATACTTCCACGGCAAAAGAATTGAATGAGGCGTACAGTGTCTGCTGGTCATCTCCGGCGCGGTGCTGTTCAAATGTGGTGTTGAACATCTGACGGAGTTTTTCCTCGTTTTCCTCGCTGACGGGTATCGGGCCGAACAGACCGAGATTGTCCTGAAGATACTGTTTCATATCGTCCCAGGTGTATTCGCTGCGGCTGTTGAGGAGGTTCTTGCAGTACTCGCTGAAGCGTTCCTTGCTGATGCGCTGGTAATCTATATTCCGGATATTGAGGGCGTTCCACTGGAGAGCCATTCCTCCGGTATCGTGGTCAGCCGTTACCACGATGAGGGTTTCATCGGGGTGTTCCTTGTAAAAATCAAATGCAACGGCAAGGGCCTGGTTGAAGTTGAGGATTTCCTTTACAGCCGCTCCTCCGTCATTGGCATGGAGGGCATGGTCAATGTTTCCTCCTTCCACCATCATGAAGAATGCGTCAGGGGAGGTTTCAGTGAGCTGACGCAGGCATGCCTGTGCAATTTCAGGGAGTGAGAGTACTCCGGCAATTGAGTCAATTGTGTACCCGATGTTCCAGGGNGNNGTTCCCTCGGTGTTNAGGAGGAGCTTGCGCGGNGCTGCNGNGGATGCGGCGCCTTCAGGTCCGCGGACCACTGTTACTCCTTCGGCAGCAAGGAGCTGCGGGATGTCCGTCGGGTTTCCGTCGGCGTCCTTGAGGCCCTGTATTCCTGCGCCGGCAATGAACTGGTATCCGCAGCGGGCCAGCATTGTGTCAATGGGGTAATACATCTTTCGGTACGGCACGTGGGCGTAAAACGCGCCGGGAGTTGCATCATCAGCGGCCACGCTGGTGGCGATTCCCACACCGTATCCGCGTTCAAACAGTTCGGCGGCGATGCTGGTGACGTTCACTGAGTCAGGGNTCATTCCCAACATTNCGTTATTGGTCTTGCTTCCGGAGGAGAGAGCTGTGCCGGCAGCGGCGGAGTCGGTGACCGGTACGTTGGCGGAGTATGTCTGAGACCAACCAACCACGGGGAATGTGTGCATCAGCAGGGGTTCAGAACCATGGAGCACCATGCGGTTGTAAGTCTCGGCGGCGTTGACGGGACCCATTCCCATTCCGTCACCGATATAGTAAAAAATATATTTTGGAGCCTGCTGAGCGGCGCAGGTGAGAGCTGCGGCTGCAAATATGGCTGCTAATGCTTTGAATCTCATGGTGCAAAAAATTATGTAATTTACCGAACCGGTTTTCAGCGGCAAAATTACACAATTTTTTCAATAAAACAAAAGGGGCGGCCTATACGGATTCTCCTTAATGCGGTGGGGGATTACTGTTTTGGGTGGGAGTGGGCGCGGGAGATGGAGTCTGAGACGTAGACTTTGACGGCGTTGGTGAGGTATGCCGTGAAGATGGGGAGCATTACTATTCCCATTCCGGAGCAGATTATTGCCACGGCCTTGCCGTATGTTGTTACGGGATAAAATGATGCTCCTAATGTGGTGGTTTCCATGAATGCAAACCAGATTGCCTGCCAGTAATCCGTTACGGCGGGGTTTGGTCCGCTTTCATGGATGTAAAAAATGNGGGAGGNAAAGTAAACCACCAGTACCAGGATGGTGGAGTATGATATGAATATTCCGAATATTCTGTCTTTGGAAGCAAAGGTTACGATGAATGCCATGGCCAGGATGGCGCGTGACGCGGGGACAAAGTGCATGGCGTATGCCAGTGGTGCAGGGCAGTCCACATGTATTGGCAGGCTCTTGAATATGAGGGAGTAAGGGATGGAGAGGATCAGGATGTAGAGGTGGCGCCAGAAGTAGCGGTGTCTGTGTGGTGATTTCCACATAGAGAAGAAGAAGTACGCAATATAAATTATGCAGACNGGGAGCTGAATTTTTCCNTAGAGGTCGTTTGACATGAAGAATATCTGAGGGTCAAAGGCGTCAATGGACAGGATCAGTACCACCGCGATGGAAACTGTGACTACCAGCACATTAATGGTAGTCATCAGATATTGTGATGATTTGCGCACTTTCATAAGGATGAGATTTTACGTATATAATTAACGTAAAGAGCGGAAAAAAGTTGTATTGGCTGCAGGGTGTTAAATGTTCGTGGGGGACGGAATTTGGGTTGAGGGGGGTGCGGGCAGGAGTAACTTTGCAGCGTCAATTAATTCTTGTCCAACTTAAATTTCAACTTCTATGGAAAATTTAAATGTGAATGCAGACGCGGCCGCTGTCGCGACCGCTCCCGCTCAGGAGGGGGCGCTGTATGTGCCGGAGTTTGATGCGGGGGAGATTGTGGAGGATGGTGCTCCGGATTTCCTGTCTGAGATCAGGCGCAGTTTCTGGGATTGAGATAATCAACTAAAAATATTCTAATAACTAATAACTAATAACCACTTAGAAAAATTATGGCTACTATTACTAACGGTATTGCGGGTGGCGCACAGGTTTCCGGCGCTCCTCTGACTCTGGAGACTATCAACGCTGCAGCTCCGGGTCTTCTTCAGAACTCTATTGATGAGCGCATTGTGCGTGTGCGTCCCATGAGCACTCCCATTGACCAGCTGAGCCGCTGTGCGGCTTCCCGCCGCGCGTCTGCCATGACGGTGGAGTACTACTCTGTCGATACCAAGCAGACAGAGGCTACTCTGAAGACCAAGTACCAGGGCGGTATCGGTGTGAAAAAGAGCGACAACATGTTTGCCGTGGTGTTCAAGACTGATAATGACGCCATCTTTGAGGCGAGTGAGACTGTGCTTGTGCCGGATGTGCTTGTTGCCGGCGGGGAGCCCCTGGTGCTTTATGTGCGAGAGCGCCTCAAGACAGGCGGCCTTGAGCTTGCCCCTCTCANTTATAATACTGATGNTGAGGGAGATTTCACCCTGCCTGAGATACCTGCNGGCACCCGCCTGGTGCGTATGGGNCGTGCGGCAACAGAGCTTGATGTACAGACCGCCCAGTTCTCCGCCCTTCCGCGCAAGGCAAGCAATAACTGTCAGATATTCAAGATGCAGGTTGAGCAGAGCACCCTTGCCAAGATTGCGCGCAAGGAGGTGGGCTGGAATTTCTCTGACCAGGAGGAGGCNGCCATCATAGACATGCGTCTGGGTATGGAGAAGAACTTCCTGTTCGGATGCCGCACGGTGCTTTTTGACCCTGACAAGAATGAGAATATCTATCTGACAGGCGGTATCTGGAACCAGACCAAGCGCACTCACNCCCTNAACTTGGACACCCTGAANGAGGCGGACCTGATAGACCTGTGTGCGGCCGCCTTTACGGGCAACAANGGCAGCAAGCGCAAGATNCTGATTGCGGGCACGGGCCTGATGAACGCCCTGAGCAAGCTGCAGTACAGCAAGGTGCTGAGCGCGGGTGATACCTTTGTGAAGTGGGGCGTTGAGTTCCGTGAGATACGTTCCAACTTCGGCAGTCTGTACCTGCTTCATTCCGAGGTTTTTGACCAGTGCGGGCACGTGAATGACGGCTTCATCCTCGATCCTGATTACATGACCAAGTATGTCCACATGCCCTTCCACGCAGAGACCCTTGACCTGCGCAAGAGCGGCCAGAGGAATACCGACGCAGTGGTGCTCACTGAGGCTTCATGTTTGGTTTTGCGTTATCCTGACTCACATATCCGCGTTAAGGGCAGCGCAGCGGCTTGAACAGATGAAGACAATCCTTACGATGGCTCAGGCAGTGGAGCGTGCGCGCCTGCTGTTAGGTTTTGACCATACGCGTGAGGACGGCGACTCAAACCAGGTCAACGGTACCAATGTCAACGTGCTGCTTGAGCGGCTGGTGAGGCAGTGGTACCTGAATATCCTGGACCATGGTGAAGCCCGGTATGTTATACCGGCGCCGGTGGAGGGGATGCTACTGCAGGCAGACCGCTCCCCGGCGGGAGCCGTGGTGCTGAAGTTGCCCAGTTCATGCCGGCGGGCAGTGAGTGTGCGGTTGCCGGGGTGGGCGCGTTCAGCCGAGGTGCTGCCCGGGTCAGAACTTGATGAGACGGTGAACCGGCAGCTGAATCCGTTCACGGCGGCGGAGGCTGACAGCCCTGTGGCGGTGATGCTCTCAGAGCAGGGCAAGACAGTGGCGTGCTGGCCGCCATATGTTTCAGATACGGGTTCTCCTTCAGCATCCGGAATAATTGATACGGGCAAGGAGACAATTACCCTTGATGACAGCGCCTTGCTCACCCTGGGGCCTTTCCTGAAAAAATATTTTTCTGTAAATTAAAATGGAGGAAAACAAGATGGAACATCCGGTACTGACGCGAGCCTACAAGGCCTGGATGCGCAGAGCGGATCTGCGGGCGCGCCGTGAGAGGTACAAGCGTTTTACTTACGGCGACCAATGGTCTGACCCTGTGGAGGTAGGCAACGGTTACATGGTTGAGCGCGAGGCCATCCGGCGCGACGGCAAGCGGCCGTACACCAATAACCTGATCCGTCAGCTGGTCAAGACCGTAGTTGGTCATTACCGCAGCCGCGCCACGGAGGCNGGGCGNTACGGNGGNGCGGTGGAGAAAGTGGCGCAGACCAACAGCCTGGCGGAACTTGACGCGCGCCTGATGGAGGAGTTCCTCATCTCCGGGTGCGCCATTCAGCGGACCGTGAGTGAGCGGCGCTGGGGCGGTGCCGGGGTATGGGTGGATAATGTTGATCCGCGGCGGTTTTTTGTCAATACGTTCCAGGACCCGCGCGGGTGGGACATTGAGCTTGTGGGCATGCTTCATGACATGAGCCTGCCTGAGCTGCTGAACCGTTTCGGCGGGTCAGACCGGCGCAAAAGCGAGCGTATCCGGCGGATTTACAGCACCATGCCTGACCACAGTTTCAGCGGAACGTCCGTGATAGGCACGGCCGGGGAGATTGCGGATTTCTTCCGGGCGGACAGTGATGAAAAGTGCAGGGTGATAGAAGTTTGGAGCTTTGACGCCAAGGCACGCCGCGCCTCCGGGCCGTTGGATTTCACCTGGCGCTGCCGGATGTTTGCTCCTGACGGCAGTGTGNTGGCCGAATATGATTCGCCNCTGGGNCACCGAGGCCATCCGTTCAGTGTNAAGTTTTACCCGCTGACTGANGGNGAGGTGCACTCCTTTGTGGAAGATGTGCTTGACCAGCAGAAGTTTATCAACCGCCTGATAGTTATGATGGATCACATCATGGCCTGCTCCGCCAAGGGTGTACTGCTCTTCCCGATAGAGCAGCTGCCCAAGGGACAGACCTGGAATGATGTGGCGCGTACATGGGCCGAGGCAGACGGCATCATCCCCATCACGGGGCGCGGCGGTGTGATGCCGCAGCAGGTGACTGCCGGAAACGGTAATGCGGGTGCGTACCAGCTGCTTGAGCTGCAGATGCGGCTGTTAGAGGAGGTGAGCGGAGTGAGCAGCGCCCTGATGGGCCGGGGCACTGTGAGTGCGCGGGGAGCCGAGATGCTTGACTCCCAGATACGGAGCGCCACTCTGGCGCTGACGGATCTGTTCGAGACCTTTGACTCCTTCACCCTGGAGCGTAACAACAAGATACTGCAGACTAAATGAAAAGGCGATGTGTCAGAGAGACACATCGCCTTTTGCTATACTAATCTGTCAAATCATTCAGCGACAACTTCAAAGGGAATCTCAACGAGAACTTCCTTGTGAAGTTTAACAGTGGCAACATAGTTACCGACTTCCTTGACGGGGTTCTTGATTTCAATGATCTTGCGGTCAATGTTGTGGCCGAGTTTTTCCAGAGCTTCAGCAATCTGGATAGCGTTCACGGAACCGAAGATGGTACCGGTGGCGCTTGTCTTGGCACCGATTGTGAGAGCCACATCCTTGAGAGCTTCAGCCATTGCCTCAGCGTCAGCCTTGATTTTGGCGAGCTTGTGAGCGCGCTGGCGGAGGTTTTCAGCCAGGACTTTAAGGGCAGAGGGAGAAGCGATAACAGCTTTACCGGTGGGGATGAGGTAATTACGGCCGTAACCGGCTTTAACTTCAACAACGTCGTCCTTGTAACCGAGGCCCGACACGTCTTCTTTGAGAATAAGTTTCATGTTAAACAGGCTTTAAAGGTTATTTCATCAGGTCAGTAACGTAAGGCAGGAGAGCGAGGTGACGTGCACGCTTAACAGCCTGAGCGACACGACGCTGGAATTTGAGTGAAGTACCGGTGATACGGCGGGGAAGGATCTTACCCTGCTCGTTGAGGAACTTCTTGAGGAATTCCGGGTCCTTGTAGTCAACAAAGTTGATACCGAAACGTTTGAAACGGCAGTATTTTTTCTTTTTTACGTCTACGCTCATGGGAGTGAGGTAGCGGATTTCTGAGTTATTCTGAGCCATAGCTTAAGCCTCCTTATTTTCAGCGGGTTGAACGTTAGCGGCAGCGGCAGCGCGGCGAGCGCGGCGCTTGGCGGCATACTGAGCTGCGTACTTGTCCTGACGGAATGTGAGCCAGCGGATCACGCGCTCATCACGGCGGTAAGCAGTTTCAAGCTTGCGGATAACAGAGGGGTCAGCTTCAAATTCAATGAAGCTGTAGAAGCCTGTAGATTTTTTCTGGATGGGATAAGCCAACTTCTGAAGGCCCCATTCCTCAGTGTTCACAATGGTGGCACCGTTATCGGCGAGGACCTTGCTGAACTTTTCTACCGCTTCCTTCATCTGAGCATCAGATAAAACGGGAGTTAAAATGAAAACGGTTTCGTACTGCATCTTTTTAGGATGGTTAATTAATTGGTATTTAATCAATAGAAAAGAGCAAACTCTTTTTCCGGCTGCAAAGGTAGTATTTTTTTTCTGAGCGCGCAAATATTATGAGTAATAATAGGAATTTTTGTTAACTTTGCAGCCCGTTTCCCTTATTCTGAGGGTTTACACCTATATTTATATACCTAATACAGA
>WFLX010204579.1_pt1 | contig 17310 bp, 11 predicted proteins | sample 4967041 | NCBI WGS metagenome assembly WFLX01 (sample SAMN12857096, study PRJNA449069) | gut metagenome | isolation source: stool from male and female vole | host: Microtus ochrogaster | place: USA:Florida | collected 2017 | reverse complement strand
GAGATATTATAAGCAATAAAATATGATGATGCCAGAAAGAATAACTAGTATACTTTTAAATGAAATTGTAAACTTAAAATTTAAAGGATTAAAATAAATTCGAATGAAAGAACGGACAATGAAAAAGGGTAGAGCGGGCTTACTGATCGTTTGCATTTTTGAAGTGTTAATGCTTTTCGGCTGTGGAGGAAGGGAAGAACAGGATCCCTCGGAAGTCAAAGAAGTGAAAGAGGAAATTATAGGGGTGTATGAGGCGGAAGAGGCTGAACTTACACCAAATCTTTCCATAAAGGATACGGCTTCGGGATTTTCCGGGACGGGATATGTGGAAGGCTTTGAACAGGAAGGGGATGCATGTACTTTTCATATTGCGGTAGAAGAGGATGGCTTTTATGATTTGCGGCTTGCAGCAGCCAATATCGGAGGATACAAGGAAAACTATGTTTTGGTAGATGAAACAGCTGTCGGTAATCTGGTCAGCGGGGAAGGTCATTTCACGGAAGAGACCATAAAACGAACTTATCTAAATGCAGGAGAGCATACCATTACGGTATCGAAATATTGGGGGTACATATCGTTAGATAAACTAACTGTACTGAAAAGTCCGGAGTTTCCGGAAGATTACTTTGAAGTTTCGGCAAAGCTGTGCAATGAAAATGCAGATGACTGTGCAAAGAGGCTGATGAGTTACCTTGTAGATAATTATGGGAAAAATGTCTTGTCCGGGCAGTATTGTGACGGAGGATTGTATGGTCACGAGATGGCATGTNTCTGGTCTGCAACGGGAGAGTTTCCGGCAGTGGTNGGTCTTGACATGATTGAATATTCTCCTTCGCGGGCAGCAAACGGGAGTGAAGGGANAAGCATTGANCAGGCAGTCGAGGCATGGGAAGCNGGGGCGGTTGTGACAATCTGCTGGCACTGGNATGCACCGGAAAAATACNTTACCGGGCAGTNGTACNGTGGATTTTATAAGGAATATANCAATATTNNTCTCGATAAGATCATGAAGGGAGAAGACGAGGAAGGATATGAACTTCTGATGTCGGATATGGACACCATTGCAAAGGAGCTTCAAAAGCTGCAACAGGCAGGAGTTCCTGTTCTCTGGAGACCGCTTCATGAAGCCAGCGGCGGCTGGTTTTGGTGGGGAGATTGTGAGGCACAATCTTATATCGATTTATACAGGTTAATGTATGACAAATTCACCAAGGAATATGGTCTTAATAATTTGATCTGGGTATGGAACGGACAGAGTAAAGACTGGTATCCGGGGGATGACGTGGTGGATATTGTAGGAGAAGACATTTATCCCGGTGAGCAGGTTTACAGTTCACAGATCAATAAATTTATGGAGGTGCATGAATATGCAGACTCCAATAAGATGGTGGTACTTTCGGAGAACGGTTGTCTGTTTGATCCGGATCTGGCAATCAGAGACGGAGCTATGTGGGGATATTTCGGAACCTGGGGCGGAGAGTTTGTTACAAAGTCCGCAACCTTAAATCTGTATTCGGAGCAATATACGGATGAAGAAATGCTGAAAAAAGTATATTCCCATGAGAATGTAATCGTTTTGAATGAGCTTCCTGACCTGAAGGAATATCCGATCAGGGAGGAGGCAGAGTAGATGGCTGATAAAGGGAGGAAAGCACCCCGCAGGGAGAAAGATCCTTATCAAAAAGGAAATACAAAGCTTTTAAGCCCGGATGGCAGTTTCATGTGTTTCCTGACCAAAGCAGGGCAGGTGATTATTTTAAATATCATTTGGCTGATATCCTGCATTCCGGTTTTTACGATAGGAACCGCTGCTACATCGCTATATTATGCCATGATGAAGAATATCAGAAGAAGCCGCGGTTATCCAGTGACGGAATACTGGAATTCTTTTAAGCGCACTTTCGTAAAAGGCAGTATCTTTACGGCAGCATCCGGCGGCTGGCTGTTCCTGCTGTATCGTCTAAGGCTGGTTGTGCTGGCACAGGAAACTGAGTACAGCATTTTTCTCAGTCGCATTTATATTGCGCTGATGGCAGTGACAGCGGCAATTCTGGTGTATTTATTTCCGGTGCTGTCCAGGTTCACCATGAGTATGACGGCGATGGTTAAGCTTTCTTTTGTGATGGCGGTACGATATTTGGGGTATACGATGTTAATACTTGCAGGAACGGTGTTTCTTGCGTTTTTGCAGTTTTATTTTCTGCCTATGCCGACAGTGTTTTTTCTGCCGGGAGCGTGGTGTTATGTATGCACATTTATGATCGAAAAGGCATTGCGGAAATATATGCCGGTATCTGAGAAAGATGCAGATGCATGGTATTACGAATAAAGAAACAGGAATCCTGAAAATGCATGGAGGTAAATCATGAAATCAAGGACAAGAAAGAAAAAAGTGATGGCGCTTATGTTGACGGCGGCGCAGATGGCGGTAGTTTTCCAGTTCGGAGCTGTAGATGCAAGAGCGGCATCCCTGACGCAGGAAGAGGCAAAAGAACTGGTAAGTACCTATTCAGTTTCGGATTCTGTTCCGGGATATAAGGAATATATGGAGATGCATAAGGATGCNGTTTATCCGGAAGTNATGGTGGAAGTTCAGGCAGAGGAATATACCGCCTATATGGAGAACGGAAAGGNAACGGAACCTGAAGTATATACGGATTATGAAGGCATGCAGGGACAGAGTGTGCTTACCAAAGAAAACGGATATATTGAATTCCCGGTTCAGGTGCCTGAGACTGGATTTTATCAGCTTCAGATAGAGTACTACCCCGTAGAAGGCAAAAACTCAGAGATCCAAAGAAGCTTTTTTGTGGATGGAGAGCTGCCTTACGGGGAATTGTCATTGATCGAATTTTCGAGAATCTGGTCTACCGATGTGGCTCAGGAAAGTTTCCGTCAGGGAATTTACGATGTTGTCTGGAAGAAGGATAATCAAGGAAACGATTTAAAGCCTACTTCCATTGAAATACCGGAATGGATTGTTTCGGACTTATATGATAATAACGGATATATTACAACACCATTGTGTGTTTATCTCACAAAAGGGGAACATACCATATCCATNAATTCTCAGAGAGAGCCCNTGCTGATCCNTAGATTGANTCTAANGAANACAGAGGAAGCCAGAGAGTACGCAGAGGTAAAAGCAGCGTGGGATGCAGATGGCGCATCAGATACGACAGGAGTCAATGTAGAGATTCAGGGTGAGAATGCTATCCGCACATCTTCACAGATGCTTTATCCTACTCAAGATCAGTCATCACCTGCAGTATATCCTTCCAGTGCCAAAGAACTTCTTAATAATTCCATCGGCAATGAGAGCTGGGGAGATGCAGGACAGTGGATTGAGTGGGAATTTGAAGTGCCTGAAAGCGGCTATTACAATATCTCCATGTTCGCAAAGCAAAGCTTTATGAGGGGAATTTATGTATCCCGTAAAATTTATATTGATAACGAAGTACCTTTTCGGGAACTGGAGAATTACGGATTTACTTATGCATCCGGTTGGCGTACGGACACTCTGCAGGATTCGGAGGGAGAGGCTTACCGATTTTATTTGGAAAAGGGAAAGCACACTTTGAAGATGGAGGTGGTTCTGGGAGATTTCTCATCGGTTATTGCAAGTGTTCAGGATTGTGTATCCCAGCTGAATTCCATCTATCGAAAAGTAATCCGAATTACTGGTGTAAGTCCAGACACCTATCGTGATTATCAGATCGAGTCATCACTGCCGGGATTAAATGAAGAAATGACGGCAGTCAGGGATCAGCTGAATCAGGCAATCTCGGATCTGCGGACGGCTGCAGGACGCACATCTGACAAGGAGACGGTTTTGATCACCATGAGAGATCAGATGGATTATCTGATTGCAGACGAAGAGCGGTTTGTAAAGGTAGTTGCTACATATAAGGAAAATGTACGTGCTTGTGGTACTTGGATTACACAGGTTATTGATCAGCCGCTTCAGATCGACCGATTGAATATTTATTCTCCTGGAGAAGAAATTCAGGTTTCCTCCAATTCTATATGGGATANGGTTTCTTATGAAGCGAGGNNNTTATATTATTCNNTNATTATTGATTACAANNNACTGNGGGNTCCGGAGGGAGAAGNNNGTNAGAATACTACAATTACACTCTGGGTGGGAACCGGACGTGATCAGGCAAATGTAATTCGTTNCCTGATAGATGAATCTTTTACCAGCAATAACGGAATTGGAGTCAGTGTTCAGCTGGTGGATATGAACANCNTGCTTCGGGCAGAACTGGCAGGAGAGGGGCCTGACGTGGCAATTCAGGTTGCCAACACCAATGGAATTGCCGGAGCGGTCTTGAATACAGGAAATGATACACCAGTGAACTATGGTCTCAGAAATGCTGTTCTTGACTTAAGTCAGTTTAATGATTTTGAAGAAGTATCCAAGAGATTTTATGATAGTGCATTAACGGCATTCAGTTTTGATGGAGCTGTCTACGGTCTGCCGGAGACACAGACATTTCCGGTTATGTTTTACCGGAAGGACATTCTGGCGGAGCTTGGTATTGATGTTCCGACAACCTGGGATGAGGTGAAGGTAACGATGTCGGTTCTTGCCAAAAATCAGATGGAATTTGGTATGCTGCCGGCGGAACAGATTTATGCAATGCTTTTGTATCAGAACGGAGGAGAGTACTACAACGACGGAGGAATTTCTTCGGCTCTGGATTCTGATATTGCGGTCAATACCTTTAAGGAGTATTGCGAATATTATACGGATTACGGCTTGGATCAATGGGCAAGTGTGGAAGAAAGGTTCCGTACTGGTGAGTGTCCCATTATCATAGCAGATTATACAACTTACAATAATCTGGAGGTCTCGGCACCGGATATTGCAGGGCTTTGGGATTTTGCCATGGTTCCTGGAACTGTGAAGGAGGACGGAACCGTGGATCATTCTGTAGGCTGTACCGGTCTGGCAAGTATGATCATGGCGGATACGGATAATCCGGAGGCATGCTGGGAGTTTTTGAAATGGTGGACCAGTGCAGAGGTTCAGACTTTGTTTGACCGGGAAATGGAATCATTGATGGGTTCAGCGGCCCGCGTGGCAACGGCCAATCAGGAAGCTTTTGAAAACATTCCCTGGCCGGTAGATACCTACGAATCCTTGTCAGAGGCTTTCGTATGGGTTAAGGGAATTCCCCAAGTGCCCGGCGGATATTATTCCTGGAGAAATGTAAACAATGCATTCTACACGGTCACAACAGATAAAAATACTGCATCGCCGAGAGAAGAGCTTATGGATAAAGTGCTTTATATTAATGATGAGATCACTTATAAACGAAAAGAGCTTGGATTAGTGACGCTGGATGATATCAGTAAGGAGGATAAGTAAATGGCATCAAAAGAAGCAATGGCTGTTGCCCAAAAGCAGGGCACTTTAGGATACCGGATCAAAAGGAATAAAGCATGCTATATCATGCTGGCGCCTTATTTTATCCTGTTTTTCTTATTTACAGTATTGCCGGTGCTTGCATCCATGGCATTGAGCTTTACGTATTTTAACATGTTGGAATGGCCCACTTTTAATGGCTGGAACAATTATATTAAGCTGTTTTTGGAAGATGACATTTTCCTGATATCCTTGAAAAACACGTTGNTTTTTGCAGTAGTGACGNGACCGATCAGTTACCTTTTATGTCTGCTTTTTGCATGGATCATCAATGAATTTTCCAGCAAGATCAGAACGCTGCTCACCTTGATCTTTTATGCACCGTCCATCTGCGGTAATGCGTATATGGTATGGAGTCTGATACTTTCCAGCGACCGGTATGGTTATCTGAACGGTATTCTTATTAAGCTGGGGGTCATTAATGAACGTAAGTTATGGATGCAGGATGCCAAGTATATTCTTCCCTGCCTGATCGTGGTTCAGCTCTGGTTGTCCTTAGGTACCGGTTTCTTATCCTTTATTGCAGGTCTTCAGACCGTGGATAAGAGTTTGTATGAGGCGGCGGCTCTTGATGGAGTGAAAAACCGCTGGCAGGAGCTTTGGTTTGTGACTCTTCCGGCAATGAAACCTCAGCTGATGTTTGGTGCGGTTATGCAGATTACTCAATCCTTTGCGGTAGCCGATATTTCCATACAGCTTGCAGGTAATCCTTCCGTAAACTATGCAGGTGCAACCGTGGTAACCCACCTTTTGGATTACGGTTCCACTCGATTTGATATGGGATATGCGTCCGCCATCGCAACGGTATTGTTCTTGCTGATGGTAGGTACCAATAAACTGGTTCAGAAATTATTAGGAAGGGTGGGAGAGTAAGTGGCTAAGACGGCTGTAAAAGAAAGTACAGTAAAAGCAAGAAAAAAATATCGCTTTTTCAAACCCAGAGAGAAAAAGCTGAATCGTTCTATGGCTGGAAACACTATGCTGTTTGTGATCATGGCAATCTGTGGATTTTTTATGGCATTACCGCTTGTCATGATTATCAACAACTGTTTGAAGCCCTTAGACGAAATTTATCAGTATCCTCCGAGAATATTGGTGAGGAATCCTACTCTTGAGAATTTTACGGATCTGTTTACGATTATGAGTGATTCCTGGGTACCTTTTTCCAGATACATATTAAATACCATTATTATTACCGGATGCGGAACCGTAGGGCATGTAATATTAGCCTCCCTTGCGGCATATCCGCTTGCCAAGCATGAGTTTCCGGGCAAGAAGCTTTTATTTAACATGGTTGTGCTGTCCATGATGTTCTCTTGGACGGTTACGCAGATTCCCAACTATATGATCATCAGCTGGCTGGGGATCAACAATAATTACCTGGCGTTGATTCTTCCGGCATGTTCTTACGGAATGGGACTTTATCTGATGAAACAGTTTATGGAGCAGCTGCCCACTTCACTGATGGAGTCGGCGAGATTGGATGGGGCTTCGGAATTTCAGGTATTCTGGAAGATTGTTATGCCTAACGTAAAACCGGCATGGCTGACGCTGGCGATTTTCCAGTTCCAGCAGATGTGGGGGAATACGGGAAGCATGTTCCTGCGCGATGAACAGCTGAAGCCTCTGCAGTTTGCATTGCAGCAGATTTCTGCCGGCGGTACAGCGAGAGCAGGTGCGGCGGCAGCGGTAACTTTTGTCATTGCGGCAGTGCCGATCATCTTTTTCCTGGCATGCCAGAGCAATGTATTGGAAACTATGACAACTTCCGGTATGAAGGATTGATAGGAGGGGCGGAATGAAAAAACAGAATCTGTTAAAAAAATTAACTGCCCATCTTCTTATCGGCATAGTGCTTTTTAGCGCTATGGGAGGGGCAGTATATGCGGAAGAGCTTCCGTATGACACTTATAATTACAACTATCGGGAATATGTGGTGATTACTCCGGCAGCCTATGTGCCGAACGGTTCTGTCACAGGAATGAGCGTAGGAACCTCTAATTTCAGTGAACCACAGGATTTTTGTGTATCCGAAGAGGGAGAAGTCTACATAGCGGATACCAAAAATAACCGGATCGTTGTCTTAAATGAAGACATGTCGCAGCTGGTTCGGGAGATTGACGGCTTTACCAGAGACGGTGCGCAGGACACTTTTAATCAGCCCTATGGAGTATGTGTATCTGAGAACGGTCAGCTTTATGTGGCAGACTCAATGAACAAGAGAGTTGTGGTATTGACCAAAGAGGGAGAGTTCATTAAGACGATCGAGAGCCCTCAGTCAGAAATTCTGGAAGATGATTTTGATTTTATTCCCATTAAGGTTACTGTTGATTATGCAGATCGTGTCTATGTTATTTCAAGGAATGCATTTGAAGGAATTCTGGTTTTTGAGAGTGACGGTAACTTTACCGGATATTTTGGAACCATTGAAGTAAAGATTACACTCTGGGAAAAGTTCTGGAGAAAGATAGCAACAAAAGAAGAGCGTGCGAAACAGCAGCTCTATATTCCCACAGAATTTACCGGTATGGATGTGGACAGTGGCGGCTTCATTTATGCAACGAATATTGATTCCGAAGGTAAGCAGGCAGTGAGACGCTTAAATCCACAGGGCAAGGATGTTATTCAAAAAGGTGAAAATGAAAACGTGGGCGGAGACGTCTGGTTTGGAATTTATGGTACTTACGGCGGTCCCAGCGAGATTACGGATGTGGTTTATCGCGGAAAGGGAATCTATTCCATGCTGGACCGGAAGAGAGGACGGATTTTTACTTACGATAAGGAAGGAAATCTTCTCTACATTTTTGGTGGACTGGGAAGTCAGGAAGGAACCTTTACAACACCGGTTGCCATTGAAGAAGTGGGAGATCAGATCCTTGTTCTGGATGCTTATTATGGNACGATTATNAGATTCAGCNCTACGGAANATGGGAANCTAATTAATNAAGCCATCGGACTTCGGTATGACGGTGATGAAACTCAGGCGATTGAGATTTGGCAGAAGGTTCTCCGGCTGGATGAAAATAATGAACTTGCCAATTCCGGCATTGGTAAGGCGTATCTGACAGCCGGCGAAAATAAGACGGCAATGAAATATCTGGAGCTCGGAATGAACCGGAAGTATTATTCCGTTGCGTGGAAGCGATATCGAAATGAGGTCCTGACCCAGAATATGAATCTGATTATGACGGTTATCATCGTTTTGATTGCGGCATGGATTGCTTACAAGAAGTTTTTTAAAAAGCGCATGCGGGATAAACGGGAAGAAAAGAAAAGAGCAGGGGAAGGAGGGCTTACATAATGAAGCAGTTGTTTTCTAAGGATAAATGGCAGTATGCATTTTATACGGTAAGCCACCCGGCAGACGGATATTATGAGATTCGTCACAGGGAGCGGGGGAGCGTCCCTGTTGCTGTTCTTCTGGTGATTCTTTTTTCCTTGAGCTTTTCTATTAACAGGACGGCGGCAAGCTTTATTGTAAATGATGTGGATCCGCTGGATGTAAACTCCCTTACGGAATTGTTTGCGGTTTTGTTATTGTATGGACTATTCTGTGTGGGAAACTGGTCTATCACCTGTCTGATGGAAGGGGAAGGAAGACTTAAGGATATTGCAATTGCAATTGGTTATGCTATGACCCCCATGATCGTATGTTTTAATCTGGGAACCATAGTCAGTCAGTTTGTGGCGCAGAATGAAGAGGCTTTTTATTTTATGATCCTGGGAATCGGGATTGCTTATGGGCTTTTTATGATGCTGATCGGTATTATGCAGGTACATAACTATACTTTCGGCAAAACGCTGGTGACAATATTTCTGACGTTCATTGCAATGTTTATCATCATTTTTGTTGTGTTGTTGTTTATGGATCTGATCACGCAGTGCTACAGTTTCTTTTATAGTATTTATCAGGAACTGATTTTCAGAATGTAGGGGGAGGGTAAAATGCAAAAAAGTAAAAAATTATTGATTTGTGTCGTAAGCCTGATCCTGTTTGTGGTGATCGCTTGGTTTGGGTATTACTTGATTCATTATTATTTTTATAATGAGTACCGTGAGGATCTTTCATCCTATGCATACGAAGAGGGGACGGACTTTTCACCGATCAGTGAAGCGGCGTCAGATGTAGAAGGCATGGTGCTGGCGCAGGAAAACAGCAATCTGAAGCTTTACGTGAATACAGAAAGCGGTGAGACTGCCATTTATGATAAAAGAAACGGGCAGACAATTTATTCAAATCCCGCTGATGCGGATGAAGATGAGATTGCCAACGGTACCAACAAAAATTATCTGAAATCGCAGATTATTCTGGACTATTTTAATACGGCAAGAACTCAGGGAACTTATGATTCTTTCAGTTATTGTACCGAGAAGGGACAGCTTGAAGTGGAGTCCATCAAGGACGGAGTGCGTTTCCTTTATACCATGGGCGATCTGACAAGTTCTACGGGAATCGTTCCCCAGTATATCAGTGCAGAAGCCTTGGAACGGGTTACATCAGCACTTTCCGAATCGGATGCTGATTTTGTGAGAAAGAAGTTTATTGAAAGCAAGGTGGCAGATGATTATCTGGAAATGCTGGAGTCAACAGTTAAAGGAGCTTCGCAGCTTCGTAAGCTGAATCGATTTTTTGAGGAGGCAGGATTTACAGAAGAAGAATATATTCAGGAAATGGAAAACTCCGGCGTAGAAGGAGCGGTTCCAATTTCCTTTGTGATTCCGTTGGAGTACCGTCTCAATGAGGATTCGGTAGATGTTTCCATTCCTATGAGCGGTGTACAGGAAAACGGTGGTGGAACTGTTTTCCGTATTCAGTTCCTCAGATACTTTGGAACTGCCGGAAAAGACGAACAGGGTTATATGCTGGTTCCCAATGGTTCGGGTTCCCTGATCCGCTTTAATAACGGTAAATCTGACGCAAGCCTTTATTNNGAGTATGTATATGGAATTGATCCTCTNNCANCGGNATATACGGNACNTGNGAATACGGAAAACGTAAAAATGGCATTGTTTGGCATTTTCCGGGAAAACAGCAGTGTGCTGGCAACAATAGAAGACGGCGCTTCTTTCAGCTATCTGACGGCTGGAGTGGCAGGCAGAATCAATGAGTATAATTATGTTTATCCCACTTTTGTACTTAGAGGTAATGATAAGCTTGCCATGTTTGGGTCAACTGGAAATGAGGCGGAACTTCCCATTGTAGAAAAGAATTTTTATGACGCGAACCTGACCGTGCGTTATACCATGCTTCCTGAGGATCAACAGGGATATGCCGGTGCGGCAAATTATTACAGGGAGCGCCTTATTGAAGAAGGCGTACTGACTGCAAAAGAATCAGAAGAGGATATTAAATTCTACTATGATGTTTTGGGAGGCGTTATGATCACCAAGTTCTTTCTGGGAACACAGTATGAGGGCTTGTATCCAATGACTTCCTTTGAACAGGCAGGCGACATTTCTGATGATCTTGCGGCAAATGGAATTTCTAATCAGGTGATGAACTATCAGGGCTGGATGAACGGCGGCTATTACCATGATGTAGTGGATAAGATCCGGGTGCCTTATAAATTGGGCGGCAAATCAGGATTAGAGGAGCTGGATCAAAGAGTTGCAGGGAACGGAGGAAATCTGTATGCGGATGTTGCCTTCCAGAAAGTCTCCTTTATCAGTGACCGTTATAATTATAACAATGAGACTTCGCGGTATTATGGAACCGGTTATATTGCCACCTTTGGTCTGGTCAATCCATCAACACTGCGCCAGACATCAGGGCTCGGTTATGCGGAAAACAGATATGATCTGATTTCACCCAAATTCCTGGTAAGATATGTAGATAAATTTACAAAGAAGATCGGAAGATATGATATTGGCGGCATTTCCTTAAGAGATCTGGGGAATGAACTGCATTCGGATAAGAAGAGAACGCAGATTATTGACCGGGAAGCTGCACTTGATGTTGTAAAGGCACAGCTTGGACAGATTCAGGATACCGGGAAAAATATTATGCTTAGTGACAGCAATGATTATGCTTTCGGTTATGCGCAGGATATCATTAATGCGCCGCTTACGGATAATGATTATTATATTGTTGATGAGACGGTTCCTTTTTATGAGATGCTGATTCACGGTTATATTGATTATACCGGAAGTGTGATCAATCTGAGTGATACCTATGAGAGAACGGATATTGTTCTGAACCTGATCGAGACAGGGGCGTCTCCCCACTTCCTGTTCTCCTGGGAAAACGCCAGCGAGATCAAGACTACGGGACTGAATCGGTTATATGCTACCGCTTATGACAATTGGAAGGATGATGCATTGTCCATTTACACAGAGGTCAATGATGTCTTAAAACAGGTAAATGGTGCGGCCATTGTGAATCACGAGATATATGAAAACGGCGTGAGAGCCGTAACCTACAGCAATGGCATTACAATTTATGTTAATACAGGAAATTCGCAGCAGACAGTTGACGGGGTAATGGTACCGGCAAGAAGCTATCAAATAGGAGGAGCCAATTCATGAAAAGAAATAAGAAAAAATTGTCTCTGACAACGAAACGAAGCATTAACGGGTATTTGTTTATCCTGCCCTGGCTGATCGGATTCATTTGCTTTTATCTGCGAAGCCTGATCATGTCTGTTCAGTTTTCGTTAGCGGAACTGACGGTAAATCCCGGCGGCGGTTATACGCTGGATTATGTGGGGCTTGATAATTTTCTCTATGCTTTCCGGGTACATGGAAGCTTTANACAGATATTGACGACATCCGNGGGGAATATGTTGATTGATNTACCGCTTATCACATTTTTCAGTCNGTTTATGGCCATTNTTTTGAATAAGAAGTTTAAAGGAAGAACTCTGGTGAGAGCCATCTTTTTCCTGNCGNTTATTTTGAATTCCGGAGCAATTGTGGATGCCATGGAGCTTGCAAGAACTATGATGAGCGGCGGTATTTCCAGTGCCAGCGCAGAGATGGCGGCGGAAGCGGCAGGAAGCGGAATCAGTATTGAGTATTATATTCAGATGTTCGGTTCACTGGGACTTCCAGATGTGATTATCGAATATGTGGCGGGAGCGGTAGGCAGGATCAGCGAGATCATTAATGCATCCGGTGTTCAGATTATTATCTTTATTGCAGCGCTGCAGTCCATCCCAGGCTCCATGTACGAGGTGGCAAAGATCGAAGGAGCAANGGNTNACGAGACCTNTTGGAAAGTTACNTTNNCCATGGTACTGCCTCATATCATTNCCAATGTAGTGTATACCGTGNTGGATAGTTTTGCAGAGTCGGAAGTAGTGGAATTGGCTTATAAAACGGCTTTCACGGAAAACAATTATGGATTAAGTTCTGTAATGAGTCTGGTATCCACGGTGGTCACCTGTTTCATATTGGTGATTGTGTGCAGGTTCATTCAAAAACGGACATTTTACTATAACTAGGAAAGGAGAAGAAGGATGGAAAAAGCAAAGAAAAATTTTTCAGTTGCAGCGGTCAAAGAGCAGTATCAGAATCTGAAAAATGATACACAGTTTGCTAATGACAGAAAACGCTGGGCATCCAATATTAAGAAATTTATACTTGGATTGTTTAAGCTGGTCATTATCATCGGAATCTGTTACGTGATCCTGGGACCGGTAATCGGTATTATCAGCAGTTCCTTTTTCTCTAATGCGGATAATTATAACACCATGGTGTACCTGATTCCCCAGGAACCGACGCTGGAGAGATATGAGCTGGCAATCCAGTATCTGAATTACGGAAAGACGTTGACATCGTCTCTTTTGTATTCACTTTCTCTGATGCTGATTCAAGTTTTTATCTGCTCTATGGTTGGTTATGGTTTTGCCAGATACAAATTTCCGTTTAAGAATCTTTTGTTTGCGTGTGTGGTTGTGATGATCGTTATTCCTACTCATACGATCATGCTGCCACTGTATATGACGTTTNCAAAGTTTGATGTATTCGGGATCCTGANGTTAACGAGAGGCTCGGAGGTGAATCTTTTGTCTACACCAGTGCCGATGTATCTCATGACGTTATTTGGGTGTGGACTCAGATCAGGGTTGTACATATACATTTTTAATCAGTTTTTCAGAGGACTTCCTAAGGAGATTGAGGAAGCAGCTTTTGTGGACGGGGCAGGAACCTGGTATACCTATTTCAGGATCATGCTGGTAAATGCAATCCCGTCAGTTATCACAGTTGCCATCTTCTCTATGGTATGGCAGTACAATGATACATTTTATGCAAGGTTATTTCTGATCAGCGATGATATCGTAATCAGTAAAAAGATATNCACAATTCAGNCGANGATTGCCAACGTGGAAAAGATTATGGANCCGAATATCCAGGAACTTTATCTGGATGCGGGGGTAGTTCTTATTATGATCCCAGTGATCGTGATCTATGTCGCTCTTCAGAAATACTTTATAGAGGGAGTAGAGCGAAGCGGTATTGTCGGATAGACAAAACGCTCTTTACTCAAAACAATTCAACGACTTTAAAGGAGGATGAAAAAGTTGAAAGCAAAGAAAATCATGGCATTATTTCTTGCTGCGGCAATGACTTTCAGTCTTGCCGGATGCGGCGGCAATAATGTGGCGACACCAGCAAGCAGCAATGAAGAAGCTCCTGCGGAACCGGAACAGGAAGCACCTGCAGAAGCAGAGCAGGAAGCACCCGCAGAAGCAGAGCAGGAAGCACCTGCACAGGAAGCAGGCGAGGCAAGCATTGACTTTGAGGATGGTGCATTTGGCTTCGTAGGAAATGACAAATCTGCTAATTCCGCTTCTGATGATTCCGTATTTTCCGTAGAGGATTATAACGGATCAAGGGCACTTAAGGTTACACCTCAGGGTAAGATGCCTTATGTGGGAATTCAGGCAGATGCACTGCTTGGTGCAAATGCTTCCAGCCTTAAAACCGTAGAAATGACAGTGGGAATAGAAAATCCCGATGGCGAATTTTTTGCATGTTCTGGAAAGATCTACGGATTTGTAGGTGAAGGCAATGAAAAAACAGAGGAAACATGGTCCGTATATTTAGAGACTGCAAATCCCAAGACTATCAGCTATACGGTTCCCGATGGCAAGTCTTTTGGTGAGGGCAACTATTTGGTAGTTTCCCTTGAGACAGACAACGGTAAGACCAAAGGCGCAACTCAGGCAAATATGTACATTGACAACATTACATTTAAGGATGCTTCCGGAAATGTACTGGCTGCCGATACCTCTGCAGAGTATGTTTCTGCAAGTTCCGGTGCAGACAGATCCAACCTGTATGCAGTAACTGGAGCCGTAGAGTTTGCAGATTTTGCATGTACAGGAGACGGCTGGGCTCAGAATGGTTTTGATATGCCTCAGGAGATTATTGATGCCTTAGTTCCCGGTTCTGTAGTAGAGATCACATATAGCAGTGAAAATGGTGATATGTGGATCGTAATGCCCGATGCAGCAGCAGGCTGGATGAGAGTCGGTCAGGGTGATGCAGACGGAAGCGGCAGTGATNCAGCGTACANCAATAATTCTAAGAATACTGCACAGATCACCTATGAGCAGATTGCAGCAGTATGCNNTNATGATGTANCTACATGGGNAGCAAGAATGCAGTGNNAAGCATCCGGCGCATGGGAAGTTATGTCNNTTAAGGTAGNAACGNCAGTGCAGGCAATCGCATTAGCAAATGCCGTTGAATTCCCTGATTTTGCATGTACGGGAGACGGCTGGGGCCAGAATGGTTTTGATATGCCTCAGGAGATCATTGATGCTTTAGTTCCCGGTTCTGTAGTAGAAATCACATATAGCAGTGAAAATGGTGACATGTGGATCGTAATGCCCGATGCAGCAGCAGGCTGGATGAGAGTCGGCCAGGGTGATGCAGACGGAAGCGGAAGCGACAGTGCAGTCTTTGACGGAAGCAAGGCTTATATCACCTATGAACAGATTGCAGCAGTATGCGGCGATGATGTATCTACATGGGGAGCAAGAATGCAGTGCGAAGCTACTGGTGCATGGGAAGTATTTGCAGTTAAAGTTGGAACAGCAAAAGAAATGAAAGCAATCAACAAATTGGTTGAATTCCCTGATTTTGCATGTACAGGAGACGGCTGGGGTCAGAATGGCTTTGCTATGCCTCAGGAAGTGATTGATGCTTTAGTTCCCGGTTCCGTAGTATCTATTTCTTACACCAGTGAGACAGGTGATCTTTGGGTAGTTATGAACGAAGCAGCAGCAGGCTGGTCGAGAGTTGGTCAGGGTAACGCAGACGGAAGCGGAAGCGACAGTGCAGCATTCAATGGAAGTGTCTGCCAGGTAACCTATGAGCAGATCGCAGCAGTATGCGGTGATGATGTATCTACATGGGGAAGCACTATGCAGTGTGAAGCATCCGGCGCATGGGAAGTATACAGTGTAACAGTAGGCCAGTCAGCAGAATAAGGGAAAAGGAGGATATTAAAACATGATTAACATGAAAATACGTAAAAGATTACTTGCATTAGGGCTTAGCGTAGCAATGATTGCTTCTCTGACAGCTTGTGGAGGTGGAGATACAAGCACCAATGCACCGGCAGCATCCAGCGGTGAAACACAGGCGGACACACCTGCCGATGATCAGGGAGAGTCTGAGGATACAGCAGCACCGGCAAACACCGGCGAAACAAGAACTATTAAGATCGGTACATGGTATGACCATTATTATGACAGTACTCATGGGGATATCCATGATGATCCCAGCGTAGCAGATGAGGAATTGGCACAGGCTCATTTTGATGTCGTGAAGGAAGTGGAAGAAAAATACAATGTCAAGATTGAGTTCGTCAACCTGACCTATACTGGTATTGAAGAGTCTATCAATACCTCTATCCTTGCCGGACAGCCGGACTGTGATATTTATGAGGTAGATTTAAGTTTTGGTATCGGAGCGGCTTTAAACGGATATGCAACCAATATGGAAGATATTCTTCCTGCCGACAGCGATCTGTTTAATGATCAGATGGTATTTTCACCGGTAGATATTGGTCTTGACGAAGGGGTTTATCTGTTCCAGTCAAACAGTGCAGAAATGCTTCTTGCAAATACTTATATGCTTGCTTATAATAAGCAGATGCTTGACGAGGCAGGTTTAGAAGATCCTAATGAGCTTTATGCAAAAGGCGAGTGGACTTGGGATAAGTGGAGAGAGTATATGCTTGCACTTACACAGGATANAGATGGAGACNGTGTAANTGNTGTTTATGGTTACGGTTCTCGTTGGGATTTCNTCGTATATAANCTTCTTATGAGTAACGGTACCGCAATTGCAGCCGGTGAAACCGAAAGCTTATCAGCACCTGAAGTAACAGAAGTGCTTGACTTTATTTATAATATGTACAATGTTGATCATGTGGCAAATCCTTGGAACAGCGATGACTTTGATTATAACCAGAACTGCTACATGGACGGAAGAGTTGCATTCTGGATTGATGCGGCATGGATTTCTTCCGCAAATGAAGATGCAAATCTTGAGTTTGATGTAGTATGGTGTCCTTGGCCTATCGGTCCTTCCGGTGACGAGTCTACCAACAAGTTTAAGAACGTTTCTTCCGGTAATGCGTGGATGATTCCGGCAGGTGTTCAGGATCCGGAGTTTGTTTACAACGTATTTTATGATTGGCAGAACTGGTATCACGGAGATACCGATTACCGTGACGGTGATCTGACATGGTGGGAAGACTGTGCAATCACAGAAGAAAATTATGCAGTTATGGAATACATGGGAGCAAGAGGTGCTTTTGACCTTTGGAATTCCCTTGGCCTTGACTGGGATTGGTCTCAGTTGTTAAATGGTGAAATGACAGGCCTCATCTCCTCCATCAGGGGCTTTGACCTGCGCTGGCG
>WFLX010253251.1_pt1 | contig 17313 bp, 13 predicted proteins | sample 4967041 | NCBI WGS metagenome assembly WFLX01 (sample SAMN12857096, study PRJNA449069) | gut metagenome | isolation source: stool from male and female vole | host: Microtus ochrogaster | place: USA:Florida | collected 2017 | reverse complement strand
CGACGAGGAATATCTCGCACTCGGCGGCGTCGCGACTCTTGCAGTCGGCCAATTTACCTGGCAGACCTGCTCCAGCCAATGGAGTCTTACGCTGCACCTTCATGCGAGCATTGTAGGCAGCCTGCCGGGCAGTAGCAGCGAGTACAACTTTGTCAACGATGGCTCGAGCCTGCTTTGGATGCTCCTCAAGATAGTTGCGGAGGGCCTCGCTGACAGCTGTCTGGACTACACCCATCACATCGTTGTTGCCGAGTTTAGTCTTAGTCTGACCTTCGAACTGGGGCTCAGCGACTTTTACTGATACGACAGCTGTCAGACCATCACGGAAGTCTTCTTTAGAGAGCTCTATTTTAGCCTTGTTGAGTTTGTCGAGAAGGTTGTTGTCGTCAGCATATTTCTTGAGTGTTGCGGTAAGACCGCGACGGAAACCAGTAAGGTGTGTGCCACCCTCTATAGTGTTGATGTTGTTGACGTAGGAGTAGATGTTCTCGTTGAAAGAAGTGTTATAGGTCATGGCCACTTCCACCGGTACTCCGTTGCGCTCTGTCTTAAGATCGATGATGTCTTCAATCAGCGGCTCCTTGCCCTGGTCGATGTAGCGGACGAATTCCTTCAGGCCTTCGTCGCTATGGAAACGGTCGCTGCGAGGATTGCCATTTTCGTCGCGGAATCTCTCGTCGGTCAGAGTCAGCGTAATGCCGGCATTAAGATAAGCGAGGTCACGGAGTCGGTTGGCGAGGGTCTCNTAATCGTAGATTGTNTCNGTGAAAATGCTTGCNTCNGGGTGGAAGATGATNGTGGTGCCNGTNTGGTCGGTCTCNNCNATCACNTGNAGNTCGCAAGTNGGNTTGCCATAGGCGTATTCCTGCATGTGTATCTTGCCGTCACGGTGGATTTCAGCGCGGAGATAGTCTGAAAGGGCGTTGACGCAGCTGACACCTACGCCGTGCAGACCACCTGATACTTTATAAGAGCCTTTGTCGAATTTGCCACCGGCATGCAAGACTGTCAGGACGACTTCGAGTGCAGGCTTGTGCATCTTCTCGTGCATGTCTACAGGGATACCACGGCCGTTGTCATCGACACGGATGGAGTTGTCTTCAAGGATGGTCACCTTGATATCAGACGCAAAGCCAGCGAGGGCTTCGTCGATTGAGTTGTCTACCACCTCATAGACGAGGTGGTGAAGACCGCGGCCGGAGATGTCTCCGATGTACATCGCGGGGCGCTTGCGCACCGCCTCAAGTCCTTCAAGCACTTGGATGTTGTCTGCCGCGTATTCTTTCTGTTGTATTTCTTCTTGTTCCATTGGATATATTTCTTCTGTCGTTGCTGGGGAGTGGGAGAGATGCGGTCCGACAGGTCGATTGTGGTTTTATTTATCCTCGATGGCTTTAACTACGGAGTCGAAGATGGCATTGACATCCCCGAGACCATCGATTTGCATATAAGCACCTTTGCCTTGATAATGTTCCTTCAAGGGCTCGGTCTGGTCGTGGTATACCTTAAGACGGTTGAGGATAGTCTCAATGTTGTCGTCGGCGCGCCCAGTCTCCTTGCCGCGTTTGAGCATACGCGCCACGAGTTCCTCCTCCGGCACTTCGAGACCGACGACGCCAGTCAGTTGAGTGCCATACTCTTCAAGGACTTTCTCCAGCTCCACGGCCTGCGGGATAGTGCGTGGGAATCCATCGAAAATTACACCTTTGCAGTCTTTAGGGAGTGACTTTAGTTCCTGACGCAGAATGTCGAGCATCAGATCGTCGGGGATAAGATGCCCCTTGCTGATGTAGGAGTCGGCAATCTTGCCGAGTTCTGTGCCTTCTTTAATCTGCTTGCGGAGCACTTCGCCCGTAGAAATATGATGGAGTCCGTAACGGTCGATTATTTTCTCGCTCTGGGTGCCTTTACCGCTGCCGGGGGCACCGAATAATACCAGATTCAACATGTGTTTAGTCAGTTTATGTGGGTTTATAGTCAGTCTTCCTTGATGACATATATGTCAGGCATGTTGCGAGCTTTTCCATCAAGGTCAAGACCATATCCGATGATGAATTTCGGGGGAATTGTGAAGGCTACGTAGTCAGGGGCGAAGCCAGTCTGGCTACTGGTGGGTTTGTAAAGGAGTGTAGCGAACTTAACAGAAGCAGGGTTCTGTTTCTTAAGGTCTTCTATCATCCGGCAGGCCGTTAGGCCTGTATCGACGATATCCTCAATGATTATGACATCTTTTCCTTCGATGTCATCTGTAAGGCCAATAATCTGCTTCACCTTGCCTGTGGATGATGTGCCTTCATATGATTTATATCTGATAAAGGATATCTTGGAGTCATTAAGTCCTGTTGCGCGGATAAGATCGGAGGCGAATACGAATGCGCCCGTTAGGACACAAAGGAAAATCGGAGCCTTCCCTTCATAATCCTTGGCGATTTCTGCAGCGACGCGCTCCACCTGCTCGATGATTTGCTCACGAGTGAGATAGGGCACGAAAGTGAGTCCGTCTACTATAACTTGCTTCTCTTTTTGCATCTCTTTTTGCGTATNANAATATTTGNGGCAAATTTANGAATTTTTTTTGACTTTTGCAAATTCATTGTCAGTTTTAAGAGCCATGAAGAGCTAAAAAGTGATGGTCAAAGGAGTTCGAAATCGGTGTCGATGGCTGTGACTTGGAATTCAGTCNGGNGGTTGATTTGNTNAGNTNCCNCCTGGNCTTNNTCAGAAAGAGTCTCGATNAACTCAGGAGTCAGCTGAGTTCCTTCCTCAAATTGAGGAAATTCCTTATTGATTCGTTTGGTGACAGTCTTTGGGCGACTTTTGCCATATCCTTCCCATGAAAGGCGACTTGGATTGATGCCTTTTTCTACGAGATAGTCCACCACGCTTTTTGCGCGCCTTTCGGAAAGAGAGACATTGTATTCCTCGCTTCCCTTACGGTCGGTGTGCGCGCTCATTTCGATTGAAACGTTGGGGTTGTCTTCGAGCATCACTGCCAGTTGGTCGAGTGCCTCTTTTGATTCTGGCCTTAGAGTGGCCTTGTCGAAATCGTAGAATATATTCTCCACGACGCTTGGTTTGGATATGGATGCAAGGATGAAGTCGATGCCGTATTCAGCGTCTTCCTCAGCCGAATCGCTCTCGAACTCCACCTTCTGATTGAGATATCCTTTGGCTCCTGCCATCATGACGTATTTAACGCCACGCTGGAGATTGAACTTGAAACTACCGTCGTCGCGAGCCACCTCTTTCTGGTTGGATCCGTCGTTGCCGACGATGCGTATGACGGCATTAGGCACTGGTTCGTCATCCTTATCTACAACCCATCCTGCGATGCTTATTTTGAGGTCGGGAAGAACAAATGAATAGATATGGTCATATCCGCGAGCATCCCCTCGGTTTGAACTGAAGAATCCAGATTCTCCAGGACCAAATGTTATGCCAAAGTCATCTCCTGTGGAGTTGATGGGTTGCCCCATATTGTCGATGCTCCAGCGGTCGCCGGTTGAGTTGAGTGTTGCTTTAAAAATGTCAAGGCCTCCGTAGCCTGAATGGCCGTCGCTCGAGAAATAAAGAAGAGAGTCCGTTCGTACATATGGAAATGACTCGTTGCCTGGTGTGTTGATTTGGGGACCGAGATTTTCAAGGCTTCCTCCTCGCTCTTGGAGGTTGATGCGCCAAATATCGAGGCCACCATATCCGCCTGGCATGTCGGATGTGAAATATAGATAACGACCGTCGGGAGAGACAGCGGGATGACCGACTGCTGTCACCGTATCGTTGAGAATCTCGAATTTCTGGGGAGCACTCCAGGAAGCTTCGCTACGGCGCGAAGTGTGTATTTCCACAGAAGTACTTGATGTTTCCGAACGTTTCGCTACGGTAAGATACATAGTCTGAGCATCGGGGGAGAAAGATATGATTCCTTCATCAGCGTCGGTGTTGAGTTCTCCTTCCACCGGCTCGGGCCTTTGCCATTCACCTTTCTCGTTCTTCTTTGCCATCCATATGTCGCCCTTCTTCATGCCGGTGATTTCCGACTTGTTGTCGCCGGTGGCTTTCTCGTTGGTCGTGGTGTAATACAGTATGTCGTAGTTCTTGTCGAGATACATAGGAGCGAAGTCAGAGCGGCGAGAATTGAAGAGTTTCGGCTGCTTTACAATATACCGGCTCTTGGGGGCATCTTTTTGTGAGATAGCGATGTTGCAACCTCTTATCCCAGCCAAGGCAATTGGATCGTCGGGCTTAAGTTCGAGAAATTTTTGATATTCAGTGATGGCTTGAGGGTATTTCCCGGAAGCTTGGAGCATTTGCCCGAGGCGCAGATAGATGGTAGAGTCGGTCTGTCCGTAGCGCAGGGCATTCTGATATGAGGCTGTCGCGTTGACTGGCCTGTTGAGGCGTTGGTAGCACTGAGCGAGTTTCAATGCCACTTCTCCACGCAAGGGTCGTTCCTCCGGTTTTGTAAGACGGTTGTAAATCTTTCGATACATATTGGATGCCGCGAAGTATTCTCCTCGGGCCATTGTGTCGTCAGCGTCGGATAGCTTGACCGACTTGCATGATGAGAGAGCGGTCGCCAGGAAGACGAACGCCATGAGAAACAATAAATGAATATATTTCAATCTGCGCATATACTTACAACGAGCGTGTTGCCCCGTTTATTATGTTATAAAACATACTATAAAAGTGATATAGGAATCGAACCAATTAAGCCTGGAATAGTTATACGTGTAAGGCGGAACTCCCTGCCNAAGAAANACACAAATAATNANGTNATACAAAATCGCAGANANCGAAGGCNNCGGANANACCTATGCNGCANAACNTCAGGAAGTAGGAANCAAGNCCACTGAAGACCNTCNCAANGAATGTNCAACTCCAGCTNGCCGTAAGAAAGTGGCAGAGGAGACAGGTATAAGCCCTAAACTTATACTCAAGTGGACCAATCATGCTGATCTTTTCCGCATCAAAGGAGTGGCCGGTCAATTTGCTGAGCTTCTTGAGGCATCCGGTGTGGATACGGTTAAGGAGTTCCGTCATCGTGTAGCTGCCAATCTTCACCCGAAGATGATGGAAATCAATGAAGAGAAGAACTTGTGCAGCCGCGTTCCTTCCATAGGTGAACTTGAGAAGATGATAGATCAGGCCAAGGAGCTGGAACCGGTAATCACTTATTGATTAATATTATATACAAACCGTACATGCACAAATGCGGCTGCAATGACTATGAGTCAAAGCAGCCGCATTTTTTGTTGGTGAATCATTCTGGTGCCCAAAGGTCACGATTTGGCAAGATACCAGAATATCGCTCTCTTAAGACATCGACAAATTCAGACATGTCACGAGCAAATTTGAACCCTTTAAACACGCCGGTATTAGTCAGGAGCACCCAACACTCACCGTCGGGAAACCTCTCTATAAGCGTGTGGGTGGAGGAGAGTGTGCCAGTACGTTTCCATCGGCCGTTCTCATTAATATCACTCCATCCGCGTGATACTTTGTCATCTTTTGCATATGCCGTCAGAGAGTCGATTGACTCATTGCTGATGATATTCCTGACATAGGGATATTTGTCTGTGGCCGCTACGAGACGTGCGAGATCTGATGCCGAAGCGCACCATCCTCCACCGCCTACGAGTCCGTTGACGTTGCTTCCACCATAGACGCGCTCCACCATTCTGCCGCTGCCATTGTATTCCTCCACAGGCTCGTTGTCAGGGCCGTAGTAGTGCACTTCGTCTTCGTTGCGGTCGGCATAATAATTAGTTGCTGGACGGAAACGATAGCAACCGGCTGGGTGAAGCACATCGTCGGTGACGTAGTCCCAATAGTCTCGGCCAGTCACCTTCTCAATTATGAGCGATAGCACCATATATCCAAAGTTGGAGTAGCGGAAGCCTTCGCCGGGAGTGAAGGCGAGCTTTCTACCAAGCACAATCTCGGTAAGTTTCTCGTTGGAAGGGGGGCCAGGGAGATTTTTTGCCGCGATAATGTCTTTTGTGTTAAACATTGGATCTCCTGCTCCGAGCCCGAATCCACCTTTATGCTGAAGGAGATAGTCTACAGTCACATCAAATATACGGGAATCCTTAACTGCATTAGTATAGATAGTGTCATTGAGCAATCCATCGGGTCCGAATACCTTAGAGTTTAGCTTCAGCTTCCCTTCTTCCACTAACCGCATTATTGCGATGGCTGTAACGAGTTTGGAAGCAGAGGCCATTCTCATGATGCTCTGAGGTGTCATCTCACGCCCTTCCTCGACATCCGCCATGCCGTAACCTTTGGCGTATATCAGGGAATCATTGCGTGTGACAGCCAGCGACAAGCCCTTAATATTCCATTTCCCGAGAAATCTCAGGATGTCCTGGTCCATCTTGTCGAGGCCAGGGGCATCTGAGAGTTCGTTGGTCAGGCGGTTGCTCCACTCGGGATCTACGGTCTCGATGAGCTCCACCGTCTCTTCGGTTGGGGAATCCTTCTGCTTGAGATAGGCAAGTGAGAAAACCGCCACAGAGCATGCTATGGCGGCGAAAAAAATGATTCCCATTCCGGTTTTTATGTCTTTTCTTCTCATTTGTGTTAAATGATGTTAAATTCCGAAAAGTTTTATATGTTTTATAACATAGTTTCGGAATTTATCACTAATTTTGCATCGAGTTTTTCATGGTATTAGATTTTAAGGTTAACAGAAGATTGGTTGTCGTGATGACAATCAATTTTTTTATGCCTATTCATGAGCTTTGGGCTGGATGGCATTGTAAGCTTCCAGAGCCTTTTCGAGCACAATGAGTGCTTTCCCAAGTTCCTCTCGATTTAGCACATAAGCCAGACGCACCTCATTACGCCCAGCTCCTGGAGTAGTATAGAAGCCGGAAGCTGGAGCCATGAAAACCGTAGCTCCATCATAAGAGAATTCTTTCAAGCACCATTCGCAGAATTTATCAGCATCATCCACAGGGAGACTTGCCACTGTATAGAATGCCCCCATAGGGATGGGGGAGTAGCACCCCGGTATCTTATTGATGCCGTCAACAAGGAAGTTTCGTCGGGCTACGTATTCATTATATACATCGAGCATGTAGTCGCGGCTTGCGTCTACGGATGCCTCAGCTATGATCTGACCGATGAGCGGTGGGCTCAGTCGAGCCTGGCAGAACTTCATGACATTGGCTCGGAGTTCCTTGTTTTTGGTGATAAGAGCACCAATGCGGATACCGCACTCGTTGTAGCGCTTCGAAACAGAGTCGATAAGGACCACATTCTCCTCTATGCCCGGAAGATGGAATGCCGAAACGTAAGGCGCTCCTGTATAGCAGAATTCGCGATACACCTCATCAGAGAAAAGGAAAAGATCGTATTTCTTGACGAGGTCGCGAATCTGCATCATCTCCTTAATGGTATAAAGGTAGCCGGTAGGGNNGTTGGGATTGCANATGAGTATACCCTTTGTGCGCGGAGTTATCAGTTTTTCAAACTCCTCTATAGGGGGAAGAGCGAAACCTTTGTCGATTGAAGAGGGTATAGATACAATCTTAGCGCCCGCGGAAATAGCGAATGCCATATAATTGGCGTAAGCAGGTTCGGGGACAATAATCTCATCTCCAGGATCAAGGCACGNCATGAAAGCGAAAAGCACAGCCTCCGAGCCACCGGAAGTCACAATAATGTCGTCGACATCCACATCGATGTTGAAACGATGATAATATTCCTTTAGCTTTGCGCGCAGAGATGGGAGGCCGTCGGAAGGGCTGTATTCAAGCACCTCGCGGTCGATATTTTTCAAAGCCTCGAAAGCCTGTGGAGGAGTAGGGAGGTCTGGCTGGCCGATATTGAGGCGATATACCTTTATGCCGNGTCGGACAGCATCATTTGCGAGTGGCGCAAGCCGGCGTATAGGGGAAGCGGGCATCTCGAAGCCACGCTGAGATAAACTTGCCATTAATATTGAGTCTTTAAACTTTTGTCTTTAAGAATTTTGAGGTAATCGCGGGCGGCCATACGGGCTTCCGGCAGATTCATCAGCAGATAGTTGCCACAATCTTTTGGAGAAGCTCCAGGCACTTCACCTTCAAATCTGGCAATGAATTCAAATGTCTCAATCAAGAGAGGGACAATATCTTCAGAAGCGAAGTCGCCATTGAGCAGAAGATAATTGCCGGTGCAACAGCCCATAGGGCCCCAATATACAATTTTTTCGCCAAACTCAGGATGGTTTCTCAGATAGGTGGCGGCTAAATGCTCCATGGCATGGAGCGCGGATATAGAAAGGGCGGGCTGACGGTTGGGAGCTGTCATTCTGATGTCGAAAGTGGTGATGACGTCACCTGCAGGCGACGTGTCTTTTCGACTCACATATACCCCAGGATTGAGGGTCAGGTGGTCGATTGTGAAGCTTGCTATCTTTTTCATGGTGCAAAAATACTAAAATTTTTGCAGATGACGATATATCTTAGTAAAAAATTATTTTCGTGAGCATGAAAGGGAGTAAATTTTGGCTATTTGGAATTAAATCATTAACTTTGAAAACTGAATCTAAAAAACGCTTTATCATGGAAAAGAAAGAAATGAAATATTCCGAGGCTATCGCCGAGCTGGAGTCGATCACTGCGAAGATGCAGAGTCCTGATTGCGACATAGACTCCTTGGCAGGGTTGACCTCGCGTGCACTTGAACTACTTAAAATCTGCAAAGAGAAACTCTTCAAGACAGATGAAGAAGTGAGAAAATGTCTTGAGACTCTCTCTGATTCGCTTGGTTGAAGCTATATTCCCTTTTCAAAACTAACCTATCAATGAAATTAAAACATCTTATTATTTGCGCATCACTCTCGGCGTGTGCAATCCCAGCTGGTGCAGCAGTATGGTATGACGGTAAGTTGCCGGTCACCTTTTCGATTCCTGAGAATGCGGACCCTGTAGTGAAGGTAGCCGGGAAAATGTTTTCTGGAGATATGGAGGGTGTCACCGGCAAAATGGCTCAAAATTCCTCCTCAGCAAAGGCCACGATACGAGTATACCAGCTTGATTCGGCTTCTGAAGCAGACATAAAGGCTCTGACAAAAGTTGGTATTGATGTCAAGAGACTTCAGTCACTGACAGATGGATTTGCTATACAAGAAAATGGGGGAGTGATCTACATAGCCGGAACGAATGGGCGAGGCGCAGCCTACGGACTGCTTGAGATGTCGCGCAAGGCCGGTGTCTCGCCATGGGTATGGTGGGGCGACGTAGTTCCAGTCAAGAAGAATAAATTGGAGATAGAGGATGGTTATGCCGATATGCAAGGAGCTTCCGTTGAACGGCGAGGAATCTTTATCAATGATGAAGACTGGTCGCTGCGTCCATGGAGTCATCTTACATACGAACCCTCTGATAAGACTGAGATTGGAGCCAAGACCTATAGAAAGATATTTGAGTTGCTGCTGCGTCTGCGAGGCAATACTCTGTGGCCAGCCATGCATGAAGGAACTACCGCATTCTTCATGGTAGATGGCGCAAAGGAGCAGGCCGACAGTTGTGGGATCATTATAGGCACCTCTCATTGTGAGCCGATGCTCCGCAATAATGTAGGAGAATGGGACACATCAAAAAGAGGACGCTTCAATTATAAGACGAATAAGGAAGAAGTACATCGATATTGGGTCGACCGCCTGAAGGAAGTGAAGGATTCGAAAGGAGGGAATGTATTCACAATAGGCATGCGAGGCATCCACGACAGCTCGATGGAGGGATACAACACAAAGGATGAGAAATTTGAAGGTCTGCAGCAGGTGATTGACGACCAGCAAAAGCTTATCTCCGAATACATAGGGGACCCATCGCAACAGGATCAGGTGTTTGTTCCCTATAAGGAAGTACTTGAACTTTATGAGATGGGTCTTAACGTGCCCGACTACGTCACACTGATGTGGTGTGACGACAACTATGGATATCTCACCCGTCTTAGCGATGCAAAAGAGCGAAAACGCCAAGGTGGAGGCGGAGTCTACTATCATCTCAGCTATTGGGGCCAACCACACGACCATCTCTGGCTAACCACTACTCAACCTGGCCTCATATGGCACCAGATGCGGTCGGCCTATGACAATGACGTCAGGAAACTCTGGATAGTGAATGTGCATGATCCCAAAGTGGCTGGATATGATCTGGAGCTTTTTATGGACATGGCTTGGAACATTGACAGTGTAGATGCCTCAACTCTCCGTAGCCACTATAAAGCATGGCTCACGCGTCAGTTTGGAGCGGAGGCTGCAGAACTTATTTTCCCTGTGATGCATGAATTCTACCGCCTATGCGGAGAGCGTCGCCCTGAATTCATGGGTTGGTCGCAGGTGGAAAAAGACAGGAATCTCTATGAGCGTAGACTGACTCCCGTCAGGAGCTCAGAGCTGAATCCGAAAGAATTTGGCAATGAACTTCAGCGATATGTGGATGAGTTTGACAAGGCATCGTATGTAGTGGACTACGCTACAAAATTCGTGGATCCATCGCTTTATGACGCTTATTTTGCTGCGATTATCTATCCGGTGTGTGCATCAGCTGCCCATGCGCGGTCGATGCTCAAGGCGCAAGAGGCAAGGTCCTTGGCGACGGGACGCAATGGAGTCGTCGACAGATTCGGCCTCGAGGAGAAAATAAAGCAAGCGTGCGCTGAGAGCCAGCGTGCCTATCAGGAAGTGAGAAAACTCACGGAATACTACAACGATGTGGTATCTGATGGGAAATGGAAGGGAAGTATGGATATGCGCCCAAGAGATTTGCCCGTGTTTGCTGCCCCTTCGTTGCCTATCATCCTAACGGAACAAGAGATGCTTAAGTATCCTACTCCTGAGGTGACTAATCCGAATGGGCCTGAGGCTGGAAAAACTGTGGCAGCCAATGCTGATACCTTTGTAAAAGTAAAGGGGAAGGCAACTCCTGTAGGAATGCTTGGCCATAGCATGAATGCAGTGGCTCTCACAAAAGGGAGCAGTGTGGCTTATGAATTTGATCTTGATGAAGGAGCCGACGGAGTGGTCAGAGTGGCATTGATACCTACGCATGCCGTCGACGGGAAGGACGTAAGGCTAAGCGTGAGCATTGACGGAGGAGAACCAAGTGAATTTTCATTGAAAGAACCATTCCGGTCAGAGCAATGGAAGCAGAATGTGCTTCGCGGTCAGGCTATCAGGAGTGTGCCGGTCTCTTTGAAGCGTGGTAAACATACTGTCGAAGTGAAAGCAATTGATGACAACATAGTCATCGACCAGTGGATGTGGGACCCAAACCCGAATCGCCAATTCTATCTCTTCCCAGTGAAAAACTAAGTCTATGACTAAACTCAAATAAAAGAAGGATTCCTGATTCAGGAATCCTTCTTTTATTTGAGTTTCAGCATTCGTCCTATGGGGAGAGGGTCAGTCTGGTTGAGCATATTGAGCTGACAAAGCCTCATGACAGATAGTCCGGCTTGACGCGCTACGCTCTCCGGAGTGTCTCCATAGCGGACAATGTAGGTCGATTCTTTTTTCAAAGACTTAGACTGATGGGAATATGTCGGGCCCTTTGGAGTCTGAGGACCGGGGTCGTAGGCGTAATAGGTATTGTTTCCTTCAAAGTCGAACAATAGAGTAGGATCAACAGCTACCCCCTCGAGTCTTGTCTCGAAATGTAGGTGAGGTCCGGTGCTATTTCCGGTGCTACCTCCGATACCGACGGGTTGACCAGCATAGATAATCTCCCCGGCACTTACCAAAGCATATTGAAGGTGGGCGTAGCGAGTTTCCATTCCGTCCGGGTGAGACATCACAACGTAATGGCCATAGCCGTCAGGGTCAAATGAAATCCTATCCACTGTGCCAGTCAGAGCCGCTCTGACGGTGTCGCCTAAGTTGAGGTTGAGGTCAACGCCATAATGCATTCGATTGAAGCGTTCTCTCCATCCGAAGCGAGATGTTATGACTCCGGGGACTGGTCGATAAAATCCTGCGCTGCCAAAGGGAGGATAGTCATAGCTGTCAGGCTGCTGCAAGAAAGGATTGTCATCCACGTTGTATAAGTCACGCTGCATCTGTCGGAAAGACTCTCTCTTCATAGAGGAAAATATTCCGTCAAGCATGGCAATGTTGACATCCTCGGTCTTTGGCTGGGGCTTATATCGCGGTTTGTCAGCCCCATTGAAAGATGGAGCGACATCTTTGGCCATCTTCTCCTTTTGTGTAGACGCAGCGACAGCCGCCACAAGGTCTGACAATTCGTCGGCTCTTGTGGCGGAAGTGCCTGCGGCGAATACCGCGAGAGTAATGAATATGGTCTTAGTTTTATTCAATTATTTTTGTTTGGCTTCAAGTTTCTTCTTTTTCATTTCCTCTACGAGAGGCTTCCCATAAAGAATCCATGCCGCACTTGCGACAAATGCAAGGAATACGAATCCGACAAGAATAAGAGGCTTGCGGGGTGCGGAAGGTTTGATAGGAACGGTAGCAGGAGTCACGGTAGCGTAGACCGGAGTGTTCTCCTGGACCTTGGCTTTTGCCATCTGTACTTGCTGAGCAGTCTGATTGTAGAGGTTGAATGCGAGCGTAGCCTCATTTTGGAGTCTCTCGCGAGTAGTCATTGCAGAGTGAATGATCAGGCCATTGTTGCGATCGAGATAATCAGCGTAGGTCTGCTGAGCCTTATAGTAGTTCTCTTGGGCCTCTTTGTTAAGAAGCTCTGCGTATTCCAGGTCCTTCCGGGCCTTATTGGTACGATAATCTGTGATATATTCCTGAAGTCGATTTACCACTGTGTCAGCAAGCGTGGCGGAAATTAGCGGGTCTTGCATCATGACAGTGATGGTGATGACAGAAGTTTTCGTGTCGACAGATGCAGAAATCCTTGACTGGAGGGCTCTTACAATTTCTGCTTCCGGCTTTGTCAGCTGGAAGGTGTCGGTTTTTTTGTTTGGGTCGGGAGTCTCATCATCGTCGCTGCTGAGGATCATTCCAAGAAGCTTGAATGGGTAACCCATAACAGCGGACCACCATGGAGCACGCAAATCGTCTTCTACATATTCTTTCAAGGGTATTGTCTTTCCTCCCTTAATAGTTTGGACGGGGACATCGAAAAGTCCGACAATAAACGGCACAGAGCTTACCACGTCTGGATATAGCATAGGATTTACAGCATCGCTGCCAGATTGGGCACCACTACCGATACCTACCATTGCGGCCATAGCGCCGAGGCTTCCGCTCATCTTTTGGTTGTTGCCAATTTCGGGAGCGAGTTTCACATCGGTTGTGTACTCGCGTGGGATGCTGAACGCAACAACGAGACCTACGAGAGCACCAATCAGGCACCACAAGAAAATTTTCTTCTTCTGCGCCCATAGTTTCATGGCGAGTTCAAGAAGGTCGATTTCCTGCTCTTCGTCATTCTCCTTATTACCCTCATCGTTCATATCATTGTCAGCGAGGTTAGTCTGGAGGACTATTTCATCGTCTTTTTTTGTGATTTCGTTGGAATTCATGCTGATATGGGTTTTAAGGAGATTATTTCTTGAAAATGGCCACCACAGCTGCGGTCATTGAAGCGAGAGAACCAAGTGTCGTAGCGATTGAAAGCACCTTTGTCCAGTCGAACCCTTGGGATTCGGGCTTGGTCGGGACGATAATCTGGCAACCAGGGTCGATAGTGACATTCCCTTTTGCCTTTGCGACAGAACCATTCATGTAGACGATATATGTCTTTTTCTTAAGAGCGCGATCGCCGTAGCCGCCAGCTTGTTCGATATAATATTTGAGTTTCTTCCCGGGGACATAGACGACAGTGTTGGGGAAGAGGACATCTCCGGTGATAGAGACGGTGCTCTGCTCTTCTGGAACAAAAATGACATCGCCAGCTTGGAGCACAAAGTCTTCGGTGCTTCCAGGATTTTCAATAGCTTTCTGGAGGTCGATGCCTACATATTGCTGGTCGGATGTGGCTGAAGGATCGATGATGATGCTGTCACCAGTCTGTGTGTGTGAGTTTGCGAGACGGAGTGTCTCGTTGCGGATTTCACGTTGGTCAGCTGTGCGCAAACGCTTAAGGTATGCTCCCTTGACATATGCGCTTTCGAGAAGTCCGCCGGCGCGGCGTATGACATCAGATACTCTTTCAGTGCGTGATTCGATGACGTAGTTGCCAGGGAAGAGCACTTCACCGTTGAGACTGACAGTCTGCTGCGGACTATAAGTAGGACTCTTTCTCACCTGCACCAGGTCATAANGCTTCAGTATGAACTCAGCANCTNCACCGACACCGAGTCCGTGCTCGATATTTACGGTAAATGTCNCGGCGAGCNGATTGGNAGCATCTGTGGCGTTCTGGTCGANGATTCTGCGAGAGATTTCCACACGCGCAGTAGAAGCACNNTCACGNAGACCACCGGCCTGAAGAATAAGGTCTTTCAAGCTTGTACCCTCTGCATAAGGGAATGTTCCAGGNGAGTTCNCGAGACCCTGGATGGTGAAGCCACCACGTTCGGTGATAGTGTTTACGTTGATGATGGTGACGATATCATTTTTGCGGAGTTCAATGTCGGCGGCTGTGCCGTTCATGATATCGCCGAGATTGATAGAGAGTACTTCCAAAGATCTGTCTGGCTTCTCACGATATATCATTGCTCGGTCGAGATAAGCGTCGTCGGTCAGGCCTTCGGCACTCTGGATGAGTTGACGGAGAGTGCGTACATTGTCGTTGATAGCATAAGTGCCAGGGCGATATACCGAACCACCGATCTCAACCTTGTTGGTGAATTCATCGGTCACCACGCCTATGGACACTACATCGCCGTCGCGCAGATAATATGAAGGGTATTCAGCTTTCTCCACTGTATGGAGCTCCTTGTCAAGACCATTGAGTCGGAGGACGCGGACTACGTCGCTATAAGCATCGCCAGTGAAGCCGCCTGCGTATTCGAGGAGTTTGGATAGACTCTCGTTCGGCTTCATTTCATAGAACATCGGACGCTTCACGTTGCCCTCGATATGCACGAGTTCCGAGTAAGGAGGAACCATAATAACGTCGCCTTCCTGCAGGCGGACATTCCCCACATCTTTGCCTTTGAATAGGAAGTCGTAGACGTCGATGGTAGAAATCTTCTTGCCGTTGCGGAAGATCTCAATATTACGGAGCGAACCGATGTCGTTGATTCCGCCGGCATTATAGAGAGCGTGGAAGGCGTTGGAGAATGGGGAGATGCGATAGGTGCCAGGAGTCTGCACCTCGCCGAGCACGTCGATTTGAATCGATCGAATCTGACCGAGAGTAAGATTGATATCGGTATCAGTTCCGACACCGGCGTATTTCTTGGCGAAAATATTTTTAAGCTGTTTGTTGGCCTCAGCCACAGTCATACCGTTGAGATACACTGGTCCAAGCTGGGAAATCATGATACGTCCGTCGGGAGAAATCTGTTGGCGGATATTGTCTTCGCTGACACCCCAGATGTCGATGATCACCTCGTCGCCTGGTCCGAGACGATAGTTCTGGGGAGTAGCCATATTTGAATTAGGCTCGAAAGTCAGGGCACGAGAGTTGAAGACATCGTGGCCATAGATTTGTCTTTGTAACGGAGTTTCCTCAACTTCTCTGACGGGAGCGTTAGCCTGCCTGCTCTCAGCCTCTTCGGTGCGCAGGCGAGTTCTGAGTCCTTCTCCTGTAGTATGGTTTACCTCGGTGTTTTGCTCAGCTTCATATTGTGCTTTGATGCGCTTTATCTGATCGGCAGTGACTCCTTGAGCCAGAAGTTCTTTGCCGATCTGGTTTTGCGACTTTCCGGCAGCGGCCTGAGTCTTGATGTATGTTATCACTTGCTCGTCGGTAAGAGCCATCGCGGGGAGAGCGACCAGCAGCATCAACGGGACTAATAAACGGGTTAGCTTCATATCCTTATTATGCTTGTATTTGAGGGATTGCACATAAACTGTGCAAAATTAATAAAAAAAGTCGGTATGTCAAAGAATTTTTAAGATAAAAAGATTTTGCAACATTAGTGGCTCTACATTGTTGAAATCTTAGAAAAATATTCAGATTAAAAATTAATAAGTAGTTTATGGATTTTAAACTTCATTTTGATCATTACAATATCAATGTCGCTGACCGCAACCGCAGCATCAAGTTTTATGAGAAGGCCCTGGGGCTTAAGGAGTCGAGCCACATTGATGGCCCAAACGGCTCGTTTACCATCACGTATCTTTCAGACGGAGTGTCGCCGTTCCGATTGGAAATCACTTGCCTTAAAGATCATCCCCAGTCCTATGAGCTGGGTGAGAATGAGACGCATCTGGCATTCCGGGTGGCGGCTGGAGAGGATTATGAGGCTGTGAGGGAGTATCATCGCGAGTTGGGCGTCATCTGCTTCGAAAACCATGATATGGGGATTTACTTCATTGAAGACCCCGACGGCTACTGGGTTGAGATCCTGCCGGCGAAATGATAAATAAGGATTAAGAGTCAAGAGTCAAGAACCAAGGGTCAAGAGTCAAGGAGCAATGAGGCTTCTTGGGTGATGGCTCGCCGGAAAGGTCTTTAAGCGAATTTATTCTTCCGCGTCTGCCCAAACAGGAATGTTGCGATGGCATGTTTGCAGGGTTGCTGGTTGCTGATTTGATGCAAGTGGGAACGTGTGAGTTTATTCCGGAAATAAAGGCGCTCTATGCGACAGATTGCGTCAACAAGAACATTTGCGGTGGTGTCGAGGAAGTGCTGCGGGAGGATTGATGGAATTATGTGTGCATGATTGAGGTGCAGTTTCTGCACCTCATATTTTTTATGTTGGGACTGATTGTCTGATGCTTATTGCCAAAATGTTAAAAATTTTTGCTAATTTTGCATTCTAAAGTCCGAAACAAATGGAAGAACCCAATACTATCCCCTTAACTCCATTAGCCGGAGATTCAGATTCCAGCTTAATCCCAGTCGAAAAACTCATACATGTTCTTCGAGGTCAACAGGTAATGGTTGATAGCGATTTGGCACAATTGTATGGTGTAGAAACACGTGTTCTAAATCAAGCAGTAAAGCGTAATATTGAGAGATTTCCAGAGGATTTCATGTTTCAGCTAACCAAAGATGAAGCGGAAAATTTGAGGTCGCAAATTACGTCTTCAAATTCAAGGTCACAAAATGTGATCTTGAAACAAGGGCATAATATCAAATACCTCCCTTATGCTTTTACAGAGAATGGAGTGGCCATGCTCAGTAGTGTGCTTCGATCTAAGACAGCAATTGAGGTTAACATTCGGATAATGCGAGCCTTCACTGCGATGCGTAGTTTCCTAATGAGTAATGCTCATATGTTTCAAAG
>WFLX010175824.1_pt1 | contig 17316 bp, 14 predicted proteins | sample 4967041 | NCBI WGS metagenome assembly WFLX01 (sample SAMN12857096, study PRJNA449069) | gut metagenome | isolation source: stool from male and female vole | host: Microtus ochrogaster | place: USA:Florida | collected 2017 | reverse complement strand
GTTTTCGAAGAGTATCGATGCGTTAACAAGAGTTTTGTTTCACTGCAATATGTTGCTTTGTTCGACTTTAATATATTTTGCGGATATTTGGTGTGAATAATATTCTCGGATTACTGCGAAAAGGTCATGGCTCAGCCGCTGTACTGCCATGCCACAACGCTTACGCTTTTAAACCGGAATACTAATTGAATCTTTGATTATAAGAACTTAATAAGAATTATATTTTTGTCTCCATGATATCAGGGTTCTGAGCAAATTGAACTGCGCTTTCCCTATTTATGCGCCCTTCATGGTAAAGCTGCGCTATTGTCTCATCCATAGTTATCATGCCCATGTTTTTACCGGTCTGCATAATCTCGGTAAGCTGATGCAGTTTATCCTCACGAATCAGTTTTCGCACGGCTTGATTTACATGCATAACCTCAAATGCCGCCATGCGTCCGCTGCCGTCGACGTTAGGTATCAGCTGCTGGAAAATCACCGCCTCCAATACATTTGCAAGCCTTACGCATATCTGCTGCCGATGGTGTGGCGGAAACATATCAATCATACGATTAACAGTCTCGGCGACACCTACGGTATGTAAGGCGGACAACACCAAATGTCCTGTCTCCGCCGCAGTGACCGCCATATTGACAGTCTCAAAATCATGCATCTCACCAATAAAAATGACATCCGGATCCTCACGCAAGGCAGCACGCAGTCCGTTAATATAATTGTCCGAATCAATTCCGATTTCACGCTGATTCACCATGGACATCTTGTGCTGATGCAGGTATTCAATGGGATTCTCCAAGGTAATGATATGGGCATCACGTTTGCTGTTTATTTTATCTATCATAGCCGCCAAAGTCGTTGNTTTCCCANTTCCGGCAGGTNCTGNTACCAAAACCAATCNCCGCNTGCGCNGATNTAANTCAATNACGGAATCCGGTACNCCCAGCTCCTCACAAGACGGCACATTATTTCCCANTAAACGNAATGCCAAGGCAATAAAGCCTCGCTGCTTGTAGGCATTGACACGATATCTCCCACAGTTTGGAATAGAGAAGGATATGTCATATTCCCCCTTCTCTTCAAAATGTGCTCTTTGTGCCTCTGTCATAATACAAACCAATATATCCAAGGTATCCGCAGGAAGCAGCTTAGGGCAATCCATAGTGATTAACTTGCCATTCACCCGCATTTTAGGAGAAATACCGGCGCTAAGATGAACATCACTGGCACCTGCCTCTTCGGCGATCCTCAATATTTGTTCTATGCTAAGCATTGAATATTTCCTCCTTAACCGGCACTAATACCCCGCCCGATGCAAAGCATCAGTATCCATGATATAGCGATTGTCCAATGTCTTCATAATATCTACTATCTCAATATCTCTATAAACACGCAGACTTAAATCAATAATGCTGTTGTCCTTGAAGCTCAAAACCACCGGTCTTAATATATCTCCAGGATTCTCTGCCAGTACCAGTGCTTTCTCCCCTGTGTTCAGCTCCACACATGAACCCGGAAGAAGAATATTGATGGAGCAAATCAATGCTTCTACTATCGAAGGGTCATAAATATTAGGGTAAGCATTAAATTCACGAAGTGCCTTTACCTCAGATTCAGCGGTACCTCCAAGGCTCATTGCCGTCAATTCGTCATAACGGTTGGCAATCATCAAAACTTTGGCTCCTACAGACATCTTGGCGTTGGATGCCTCTTTTTTATCCTCAATCATATCCATCTGAAGCTTAAGTACCTGCATACAAATGCGTCTGATTGCCGTTCCGTCCGTCACTAACTGTTCAATCCGTTCGTTCACCTGCCCCTGTGCCTCTAAAAGCCGCAGCTGCGACACCGTAGACATTTCGCTCTCATCAAAGCTTTCCTCTTTAAGCTGCACTCTTCCTATATCATGCAAAAGAGCAGCGCAGACAGTATGATTCTGCTCCTCCAGACGTATATTCATAACATGGGTCATCAAGGTACATAAAATAGCCACATTCAAAGAATGTCTATAGACATAATCCTCCCTGCTTCGCAGGTTCTGATAAAAATTCATTTTGCCGTCCAAATGACCGTATTCCTTAAGCAGCGTACCTGCAATATGATTTATCCTTGCCTTTTTCCCCTCATTCAGAATTCTCTCCGCTTCCTCCTGAAGGGCAAAGACCGTTGCCGTCTGAAAGCGTTCAAATTCCAAATCCTCCTCACTCAAAGGAGGAAGAGGCTCTGCCGGATCCAATACATAGATACCAAGTAAGCCGAAATTATGTACACTTTCTATTGCCTGTGGCGTCAGGCGAGAATTTCGGTCAAACAAAAGAACACCCTTTTTGCTGTATATAGGGCGTGCCAACCTCATTCCTGTTTTTAATTTTTCAGTTCTTACAAACTGCATACTATCCCCCTATGACTTTTCTGATGGCATGTGTGCTTCCCTCGTGCCAGCACGGGGCGCTCTGAATTGCGCGTTTCTCGCAGTGCAAACGAGAAAGCCGGCTTTCTCGTTCACGGGCTTCGCCCTATGTTAAAGAATCAATTCAGCGCTTCCCTCGTGCCAGCACGGGGCGCTCTGAATTGATTCTTTAACGCACTGCTCATGCCTATATGAACATTATACCCTAAGGGGTTAAAAATGACAAGATGAATTGTCGGAATTGTTCTTGAACTCCTGACGCAGCTTTTCAATGGCCTTTTTCTCAATGCGGGAAACGTAGCTTCTGGAGATTCCCAGTTTTTCTCCTATTTGGTTTTGGGTAGTTTCTTTATTTCCGTTAAGTCCGTAGCGGAGTATCAATATTTCCCGCTCTCTTTCGGTGAGACAGTTTTGCAGAAGCTCAAAGAGCTTTTTTGTATTGTTGCTCTGTTCCATGCGTTCAATCACATCGGGCTGCTGCTGCTCTATCACATCCACCAGACGAATTTCATTCCCCTCTTTGTCCTGTCCAATGGCTTCAAACAGCGATATTTCTCTGGAGGTTTTCTTTTTGCTCCGAAGAAGCATCAAAAGTTCATTGTCAATACAACGGCAGGCATAGGTTGCAAGGCGCCCTTTTCCGGCGTCGAATGTATCAATCGCCTTTATAAGCCCCACACAGCCAATAGATATTAAATCCTCCATATCCTCACCCACATTCTGATATTTCTTGACAATATGTGCAACCAGCCGAAGATTGTGTTCAACCAAAATTGTCTTTGCCTCTCTAGCTTCCTCTCTATTTCCCTCCCTGAGCAGCCGGATGTATTTTTCTTCTTCCACTTTCGTTAAGGGTTTCTGAAAGGTTTTCAACATAACCTCCGCAGGTTCACTTAACAATAGTTTATGTCGGAATGACCCTTCAAGTGCCTGTCATTACGATTTTGAAGCTGTACAAAAAGCACAGTTCGCTTTAGTCAAGCAAAAACTGTGCCATTACATAATTGCTGACATCCAATCCCCGCCCAGTGAGCGCCAGTCTGTTCCCTGCGTACGCCCTCACAAGGTCATGGGCTTCCTTATCGCTGCCGACAGCCTGCATTTCTTTCCCATGAAAATACAAAAGACCATCCTCCACATTCCTTCGTATTACCTCCCCATATACCTGTTCAAGAGTTTTTCCAAAGGTCCGTTCAAACAGCAGGGCACTGACACCCTCAACCAGCCTAAGCCCCAGAAACATAAACTCCTCCATCTGCTCCTTTACGGTCAGCTCCTGAATTTCACCGGAACAGCCCATGGGGTTTTTGATATACTCTTCGAGGCTGTCTTTATTGGAAAAACGCTTGTTATCTATCAGAGACGCCGCGCCTATGCCATATCCCGCATAGTCATGCCTCTTCCAATAACCGCAGTTATGTCTGCACTCAAATCCGTTTTTTGCATAATTGGAAATTTCATAGCGCCGAAAGCCCGCTTCCCGCAAAAGCTCCTCCGTCTTCTCATACATTTCCCTCTCACAGTCCTCATTAGGCAAAAAAAGCTTACCGTTCCTCTCAAGCTCCGCAAAGGCAGTTCCCTCCTCCACAATCAGACTATAGGCAGAAATATGGGAGGGCTGGGGATTTAGTCCGAGAACTGTCTGCAGTGTTTTTTCATAGTCGGCAAGACTTTGCTCCGGAAGAGCGCTCATCAAATCCACATTGATATTGTCAAACCCCGCCTTTATTGCTTGACTATAGGTATCCTGAAACTGTGCAAAGGTATGAATCCGCCCCAGCCTTTTAAGCTCCCTGTCATTTGCGGACTGAAGCCCAATGCTCAGCCGGTTGATTCCCACACTGCGGTAACAGGTAAGCTTATAAAAATCTACTGTTCCCGGATTCACCTCTATGGTCACCTCCGCCTCCGGCAAAACCTTATAGCGCTCCCTCACCAGAGTCAAAAGCTTTTCTANCCATTCCGTCTCTACTACCGACGNCNTNCCCCCGCCGATAAAAATCGTCTTTACCGTATAGTCACCGTATGTCTCAGCCCTACCTTTCGTCTCCCGCAAGAGCGCTTCCATATAAGCGGTCTGGGTTTCCCTCCCACAGGGCGCGGATAAAAAGTCACAGTACAGACATTTTCGCACACAAAAAGGGATATGGAAATATAATCCCAATCCCTTTTTCTCCTTTGAAATTGTATCGTTTGCTTTCTGTGGTTTGGACATTATTTCTGACATACTCGGTATTTCCTCTTATCCCTGTCGCGCCTTACATTTGTTACAGTTTTGTCCGACATTCATAAGTCGGCAGAATATACACCTTCACTAATGATTCAAGTGTTTTGCCGCCACTATTTCCTGTCGTCCAGCTTCAGCACACTCATAAAAGCTTTCTGAGGGATTTCCACATTGCCCACCTGACGCATACGCTTCTTGCCCTCCTTCTGCTTCTCTAACAATTTTTTCTTACGGGTAATATCTCCGCCATAGCACTTGGCAAGCACATCCTTGCGCATTGCTTTTACCGTCTCTCGGGCAATAATTTTCCCACCCACGGCAGCCTGAATAGGAATCTCAAATAAGTGTCTGGGTATCTCGTCCTTCAGCTTCTCGCACATCTTACGGCCTCTCTCATAGGCAGAATCCGCATGTACAATAAAAGAAAGGGCATCCACCTCCTCGTGATTGATTAAAATATCCAGTTTCACAAGACTTGACTGCTCATAACCCTTAATGTCATAGTCAAAGGAAGCATATCCTCTGGAGCGNGATTTCAGGGCATCAANGAAATCATAAATAATCTCATTTAAAGGAAGCTCATATTTCAACAATGCACGAGTTCCTTCAATATATTCCATACCCAGATATCTTCCTCTTCGCTCCTGACAAAGCTCCATAATAGAGCCGATAAATTCACTGGTAACCATGATCTCCGCGCTGACAATAGGCTCCTCCATAAACTCAATCTCTGAAGGGTCCGGCAGATTGGAAGGATTGGTCAATTCAACCACCTCACCGCTTATCTTATGCACTCTATAAATAACACCGGGCGCCGTAGTTACCAAATCCAGATTGTACTCTCTCTCCAAGCGCTCCTGTATAATCTCCAGATGTAACAGCCCTAAAAAGCCGCAGCGGAAACCAAAGCCTAAAGCAATGGACGTCTCCGGCTCATAATTTAAAGAAGCGTCATTGAGTTTTAGCTTCTCCAGTGCATCACGCAAATCGGGGTACTTGGCACCGTCTGCCGGATACATGCCGCAGTAAACCATGGATTGAACCTTTTTATAACCGGGCAGGGGTTCTGCGCAGGGATTGTCCGCATCCGTAACAGTATCACCCACCGCAGTATCCTTCACGTTTTTGATGGAAGCGGTAATATAACCTACCATTCCCGCGGAAAGCTCCTCACAGGTTATAAACTGCCCTGCACCGAAGTACCCCACCTCAACCACCTCTTGCTTTGCCCCGGTTGCCATCATGCGTATGGTNGTACCCTTTTTCACGGTTCCCTCCATAATANGGCAGAAAATAATCACTCCCTTATAAGAGTCATATANGGAATCANAAATAAGCGCCTGTAAAGGGGCGTCAGGGCTTCCCTTGGGGGCGGGAATCTTCGCCACTATCTGCTCTAATACCTCATCGATGCCAATACCGTTCTTAGCGGAAATCAAGGGGGCATCCTGCGCTTCAATACCGATTACATCCTCAATTTCCTCAATAACCCTTTGGGGCTCGGCACTGGGTAAATCTATTTTATTGATAACGGGAAATACGTCCAAATCATGGTCCAACGCCAAATAGACATTGGCAAGGGTCTGAGCCTCGATTCCCTGCGCCGCATCCACAACCAGAATTGCGCCGTCGCATGCAGCAAGCGAACGGCTCACCTCGTAATTAAAATCCACGTGACCCGGAGTGTCAATCAGATTAAAAATATACTCCTCACCATTCTTGGCACGGTATACGGTACGCACCGACTGCGCCTTTATAGTGATTCCTCTCTCCCTCTCCAAATCCATATTGTCCAGCACCTGCGCCTGCATTTCTCTGCTGGTCAAAAGGCCTGTCTGCTCAATAATACGGTCTGCAAGAGTTGACTTCCCGTGGTCTATATGTGCGACAATACAAAAGTTGCGAATTTTGCTCTGGTCCATAACTGACATCGTTTTTTCCTCTCTGTCCTATACTTATTGTTCCATAGGATAATTTTTCTATGAGAAACAGTATGATTGTAACAGAATTTTCTCTTGTTGTCCATGCCCTACAACCCAACTTAACGCCATTACAACATAGTCTACTGCCCACTCAGCACCATATCCAAAATATGTGCAAGGGGATCGCAGGCGTTCATTGCCTCCTCCACCGTATTATTCTGGGCGCCAAGCTCCACTAACAATGTCTTAGGGCGTAAATGCATATTATACCGGTAGCCCTTTAAGTAAATTTTTCTGGTAAGCCCGGGATAATATTGAGCTGCCTTTAACTGCATTTGAAAAGAAAAGGCAAGGTTATCCTCCANATTTTCATTTTNCAGGNAAGAAATATTGCNGGTTTTACNGGNTCTGNTTANGCCGTTAAAAAACATAAAGCGTGCCGTGGGTCTGCCGTCCAAATCNATCACTAATCTTGTCTCCTCTGCCATCTCGTCTCTATGCAGGTCTATGACAACTTCTATGGAGGGATTTTCCGCAAGCACCTGCTCCAGAGCAGGCAGAGCCACCGAATAAGCGTCATCTCTTGCTTTCACATCATATTCCCCAGTATGATGCAGAACCTTATAGCCATACCTGCTTGTCAATAGCTCACTCAAATAATCTCCAACTCCCACAATAGTGGTACTCTTATCCCCCGGTACGGAATCTGCAAACGCCTCCTGTGAATGTGTGTGATAAATAAGAATCTGAGGACCCTCACCGTCCTTTGATATCTGCATATTTTTTTCCATCAGCTTATCTACTGCAAGCTGGTCACTTCCCGCCATCGTATTGCTATCAATGGTGTAAAAATTTTTTACAAGCGTCTCATACTCGCTTAATGTACCAATATTTACTTCCTGCTGTAAAGTATGGGGTACAAAAGGTACGGATGTCTGATTCTGCGTTTGTTCCTGCAAAAGCTGCTCCTGTAAAAGCTTCTCCTGTTGCTCTTTACTTATCCTCTGGGATTCTTCGTTTTCCGCAAGCATCAGCTCTTCCAGATTTGTCTCGCCAAGCTGCTCAGTAAGAAACTCTTTTTCGTCCTGCTTGGGGCTGTTGTCCTTGAAATCCCCTAATTCCTCCTGTGTGTGTATATTTTCCTGTTCCCCTCTGCCGTTTCGGCTTACCGCATATCCGTAATAAGGCATAATATCCCATATTTGTTTTTCCGTAATCCAAAGGGCATTATTTTCCTCCTGTTTCAAGAAGGAAATAATCGGTAAATATTGTTTATGTAAGGCGTCCGCAGCGTCCAACGCCAAATTTTGTTTTATCATATCCCAAGTGGTTTTCTCCGATGCATCCCCTTCCTTTTTTCCTGCCAGACAAAACAAAAAGAAAACAGCCAATCCCACCAGCAAAACCGCAGGATTAGCTCTTATTTTTCCGGTCCTTACGCTCCAACACTCCCTTCCCTAAAGCTGTTTATAATATATGCCATACCTGATAAGGCTATTCCATTCCTTTTTCCAAGGCAATATTGATTCCCTCGGATACTGTAAAGCTTACTCTTTTGATCACCGCATCAATGTCCTTTCCCGTCATATACATATTGTTTAGCTCCGCAAATGCAAGTCTGTGCTGGCCCATATATTTCACACTGTCAAATTCCTTATCATCTCCCAAAAGCTTTTCCAACGCATCTCCCACTATAGTGGCGGCATCCACAACCGTGGGTACACCAATAGCAATTACCGGTATGCCCAGACTGTCCTCAGTCAGCGCGTTGCGATGATTCCCCACGCCCGAACCTGGCTGAATTCCCGTGTTGGTTATCTGGATGGTACGGTTTAGACGTTTTGTACTGCGTGCCGCCAAGGCATCTATTACTATCAGCAGATCCGGTTTTGTCTCATGAACAACCCCTTTGATAATCTCCGCCGTCTCCATTCCGGTTTTTGCCATGACACCCGGCTCAATACTGCTGATAATATTTATTTTTTTACAGTTATACGCCGCCTTGCCATAAGCCCTTACCACATGTCTTGTGATAAACAGATTATCCACCACCTGAGGTCCCAAAGCATCCGCCGTCACCTCTCTGTTGCCAAGACCTACCACCAATATGGACTGCTCCTCCTTTGTGTGAGGCATGATATCCCAAAGCTCCTGCGCCAGACATTCTGATATTTCCCTATGATAGTCTTCGTCTGGCTCCACTAACGCCGGAGCCTCCATAGTGACATAGGTGCCAATCGGCTTTCCCATGGTTTTTGCCGCATTTTTAGTATCCACCATCACCTTAGTAACCTGAATATCCTCTTCCTCTCTATAATATTCTTCCACTCGCACTCCACGCAGTTCCTGCTCCGATTCACTGATGCTTTCTCTTGCTTCCAACGCCAAATCCGTTCTTATCTGAAAATTCCCCATAGCACTTTCCACTTCTCCATTGTCATTATGCATAGTTATACAACTATAATATGCCGTTTCTTTTTTAACAGCTGCCTTTTGTGTAACAGTTCAGCCTTCTGCATTCATAAAAGCAGCTGCTTCGCATCTGACGCCGCTAATGCGGCTCATCTTTCATTTCTAAAAGCGCTCCCCATAGACTTAAGTCACGGTTGAACTGTCACTCTAGATATCATCTTTTACAAAAAAACAATGAAATATGTATTGACAAATTTACAAATATTTACTAAACTACAATAGTATGTTTACGTTAGTCTTCCGTGTCTGGCTAAAGTGAAACATTTTCAAAATCGATAATTAATTGTATACAAAATGGAGGTGTANGANTTGGNTAANATTAAATNCGCTAAAANGAGAATNTTAGTAAACCGCANTAAGGCTGATAGAAATAAAGCTATCAAATCTGGTGTTANGACAGCTATTAAAAAGGTATATGCAGTAATTGAATCCGGTGACAAGAACGCTGCTAAGACAGAGCTTGCCGCTGCTACCAAGACAATTGAGATGGCTGCTTCAAAGGGCGTTTATCACAAGAATAACGCCGCAAGAAAAGTTTCCCGTATCAGCAAGGCTGTAAATCAGATGGCATAAACAAGGATATGTTAAAAGCACCTATACCGTCATGTAGGTGCTTTTTTTGTGCCAATATCGTTTAACGTCTGCGCCCTGCCCCGCTGTGTCTGACGCCGCTTCTGCTGACATGGCTTGAACTGCCTCCACGGCTTCCCCCACCTCCGCTACTTTTCTGAATATGTCTTGTAACCACACTTTTACGCAGGAAATCATCCCTTGACTGATTGATTATGGGCTTATTGCCCTCTACATATTCCGTGGTCTTTGTGGTGTCCTGAGCCTTTTTCTGACTCATTTTACCCATGGCATAAATCACCGCCGCCACTATAGGTACAATCAGAATCAAAAATATCGGAATCACTGTCCTGTCCGAACCGGTCATAATATCGCATGCTTTATCCACATATGCCTTATATGCCTTATAAGGACTTTTCTTCACTTTATCATAAACTGCATCAACTACCTCATTGCTTTCGTTTCCCGCAAAACGTCTTTCCGCTTTCCCTGCCGCGCTAAACCAGCTTCCCTCCTGTCCCTCATACCAGTTATCCAAAAGCAAAACACCATCACCATGAACTTCATTGTAGCCATACAGATTTTCGTCATAAAAATCGTCTGCTCTGTTCATCATGGAATACATCCAGTTGTAGTAAACGGCCTCCACATCCTCGCTAATCGTCACAAGAACAATATCCATCTCCGCCTGCNTCTCCTTTTTGGCAANGTAGGCANGCAGANTATCNTCCTCTTCATCCGNCAACACATCNGCNTAATCATACACCCTCTCCACGGGAGCCTTAAAATTAATGCGTTCAGCCGTCTTGACTATTGCCTTGCCAACGGCAAGCACCAACCACACCAGTAACAGAATCCCCAAAATGGCAAACCAAATTCCAAAATATTTAAAATATTGTTTCCTTGCTTCTTTTTTAATCTCTTTATCCATCCTAATCTCCATTCCTGAGCTTTTATGCGACGGAACGACGAGAAATTCGCAAAAATGATTTCTCCTCTGCCATCAATGCTATTTGTACCGAAACATTTCTTGTGCAGGCATACAAGCCCAATTTCAGATTCGGCTCTGCAATTCAAATTTGCCTGATTTTCCTATATCAATCGGAAAATGCTGTTTATCAGCAACATACCTGCCGTCAACAGCGCCCAAATCGTTCCGCTGTACACCCAAACCTTAACCTTTGAAAGGGGAGCCATTCCCACAATTTTCCCGGTCTGTCCGTTGACATAAAAGGGATATTCCTTTTCCTTATATTGATATATATACTTCCATACCGGCAACAGGCCATATGTCGAGGAACTGTCCTTTACCTCTATCAGTCTTTTCCGTGTCTTGACATTTCCATATCCCGCAATGCTCTGGTTCAGTATCTGCTTGGCGTCATCGTCCATTTTGTGTTTTGCGCGGGGTTCTATCAAATCAGCCGTCATATTATACTTCTCCGCAAAAAAGCCCGAAAGATATTCCGGCTTGAAATCCTCAAACTGCGCATATGTATATGGCTCCACTAAATCCATTACATCGTCCGGCATCTGTATGGAGGCATCTACCGGCACTCTCTTGAAATGAATATCCATGTTCCTCACTACATTATAATAGGAGGTCTCAGTATATTGTGTACTTCCCGTAGTCCAGCTTTTTACTTTGGTTGCTTCTCCCACAAAATCCACATTAGTATTATAATCATAAAACCAAAAAGGAACATATACNCCCTGCATACTGTTTAAACGGGCTTCAGAAAGAAAATCCGTAGGCGCAAAGATATTCTTTTTAAATTTATCCCGCAATGCTTTCTTACAATTCTCCTTACCGATTTGAAACGGAATCATCATTTTAGGAGTATACTGTCCTGTTACTCTCTCGTCAAATATCAGGTAACTATCGCAATAAGGGCACTGGGCAGTGGACGCATGTTCCAAAACCGGCACCTCACCGTTGCAGTTAGGACATATCTGCAATTCCTGTCCTATATGTCCCTCTTTTTCCTCGCTGCTCAGGCTGTCGCAATACGGACAAAACATACTTTTCTTTTCCGGGCTGTAAATCACATTACCGCCACAATTTTTACACTTAAAAATCATAGCCTACCTCTCATTCGCACATATTTTACGCTGCTTTACTCTGATACCGGCTGCAGCATTTGGCTCATTGCCGCCAGTGTACAAATTACTTCACCCGCCATCATAAGTCCCGCTACCGCAGGCACAAATGCCGTGCTTCCGGGCGTGGCGCGTCTCTTTGACATTTCCACATTTTCTTCATATTCAAGCGCTATCGGTTTTCTTGCTTCTTCTTTAGAATATACTACCCTTAATTTATTCACGCCTCTCGCCCTTAATTCCTTCCGCATTACCTTTGCCAAAGGACAGACCGATGTTTCATAAATATCGGCGAGCTCAAGTCTGGAAGGGTCAAGCTTATTCCCCGTTCCCATACTGCTGATAATAGGAATCTTAAGCTCCTGCGAAAGCACTGCCAAATCAATTTTTGCCGTGACGGTATCAATAGCATCCACAATATAGTCATACTCTGCAAAGGGAAACCTGTCTCTTTCCTCCGGCAGATAAAAGGTGTTGTAAATCGTCACTCTGCATTTGGGATTAATTGAGGCGATTCGTTCCTTCATCACCTCAGTCTTAAACCTTCCCACAGTATCATGAGTAGCTATAATCTGACGGTTCAGATTCGACAGGCTCACCACATCATTATCAATCAAGTCCAACGCTCCCACACCGCTGCGGGCAAGCGCTTCAATGGCGTGACCTCCCACGCCCCCTATTCCGAACACTGCCACTCTCCTTTTCATAAGGAGACTGACCGACTCCTCGCCAAGCAGCATTGCAGTTCTTACAAACTGTTCCTCCATAAACACACTCTCCAGTTATAATGCCCTAACGGACTTATTCTCCCCTAACATACTGATACTCCATGCCGGAGTATTTTCTACGCAAACAAGCAAACCGAATTTCAGATTCTACTCTGCGATTCAAATATATGACGCTCCTTAACAAACTTCTATGTATCATTGTACATCATAATCTACTCTGCGTGCAATAAAATAATGTTTTGCAATGCCATTCATAAACAATCAGAATACATTTTACCACTAAATCCCCTATGCCCGCCGGTATTCTGTATATGCCGGCAATCCATCTTGTAAAAATAATTACACAGCATAAAAAATCCCGCTTCCGGCTAGTAGATTATACTAAGAAAAGCGGGATTTATTCATGACTATTCACTTGTGAAGAAAATCAATAGTTCACGATTTTTCCAAAGTCAGCCTTTAAGGAAGCGCCTCCTACAAGACCGCCGTCAATATCTGCCTGTGAGAACAGTTCGTGCGCACTGTCTGCGGATACGGAGCCACCGTACTGGATACGAATAGCAGCCGCTGTAGCATCATCATAGATTTCAGCAATACAGTCACGGATTGCCTTACAAACCTCCTGTGCCTGTTCGGTAGTAGCAACCTTGCCGGTTCCGATAGCCCAGATAGGCTCATAAGCGATAACGGCATTTGCCGCCTGAGCCGCGGTTACATTCAGGAATGCAATCTTAATCTGCTGGCGGATAAAGTCAATCGTTACGCCCTGCTCTCTCTGGGTAAGAGTCTCACCGCAACAGATAATAGGGGTAATATCATACTCAAATGCCTTTAACACTTTCTTATTAACGGTTTCATCCGTCTCGGCAAAATATTCCCTTCTCTCGGAATGACCAATAATAACATATTTTACACCGGCGTCAACAAGCATAGCGGGAGAAATCTCACCTGTAAAGGCACCCTTCTCCTCAAAGTACATATTCTCCGCACCAATCATAATATTGGAACCCTTTGCAGCTTCCATAGCAGGTATGATGTCAATTGCCGGAACACAGAGCAGCACGTCCACATCATCATTTGCCACAAGAGGCTTTAAGGTATTGATTAAAGCAACTGCCTCACTGGGGGTCATATTCATCTTCCAGTTACCAGCAATAATCTTCTTTCTTGCCATTTTTTCGTCCTCGATTCTTATCAAATTAATNCTCAGNNATNNTGCNCATAGGANAGATNACCAACGGNTCATATTTCTCTCTACNTTTTCCTTGTATGNCTGTCTTAACTNATCNNNNGTTATCNCGTAGNNCAACAGCACCNCGTTNTAATACATCAAGACATCTGCCAGTTCCTCGACCAAATGCGTCCTGAGCTTCGTATCCTCAACAGACCTTTGACCGCCGTTTTTCTTTACAATATCAATGACTGCTCCAATCTCCCAACCATCCACAGTAGCTTGTTCTTTCCTGCCTCCGGACCGATTGGTTCCCACCTGTCTTTGTACTTCTCCTGCAGTTTTCTCTGAAGCTCCATCATCTCGTCTATTGTAAAATCCACCATGCATTTTACTCCTTGTCGTCAGCTGCCGCAACTCCCGGAAGCTCTTTGCCCTCCAAAAACTCAAGAGATGCGCCGCCACCGGTGGAAATATGGCTCATCTTATCGCCAAAGCCCAATTGATTTACTGCTGCTGCGGAGTCACCGCCGCCGATAATGGTAGTTGCATCGGTCTCAGCAAGAGATTTAGCAACTGCAATAGTACCTGCGGCAAGAGTAGGATTCTCAAATACACCCATAGGTCCGTTCCACACAACAGTCTTAGCTGCCTTTACCGCATCGGCAAACATTGCTGCAGTTTTAGGTCCGATATCAAGACCTTCCATATCAGCGGGAATCTTATCCGAATCAACGGAGGTTACCTCAATAGGTCCGTCAATAGGATTAGGGAATTCCTTAGCAATGGTGGTATCGATAGGAAGCAAAAGCTTCTTACCCAGTTTCTCAGCCTTCGCCATCATTTCCTTACAATAATCAATCTTCTCNNTANCCACTAAGGACTTACCTNCCTCATAGCCCTGTGCTTTTAAGAAAGTATANGCCATACCTCCGCCGATGATCAGGGTATCGCACTTCTCCAACAGATTGGAAATAACATTCAGCTTATCTGCAACCTTAGCGCCACCTAAAATAGCAACAAAAGGTCTTACCGGATTCTCAACCGCATTGCCCAAGAAATTTATTTCCTTCTGCATTAAGTAACCGACTACATTCTCTCCGCCCTTTGCAGTAATACACTTGGTTACGCCTGCTACGGATGCATGTGCCCTGTGGGAAGAACCAAAAGCATCGCATACATAAATATCTGCCAAATCAGCTAATTCCTGACTGAACTGCTCGCCGTTCTTAGTCTCCTCAGTGCCACGGAAACGGGTATTCTGCAATAATACTACGTCTCCCTCCTTCATAGCTGCAACAGCGTTGGTAGCATCCTTACCTGTCACATTGTAATCCGAAACAAATACAACCTCTTNACCAAGCTTCTCGGAAAGCCTCTTAGCTACAGGCGCTAAAGATTCTCCCTCGTTAGGGCCGTTCTTTACCTTGCCAAGATGGGAGCATAGAATTACCTTACCGCCGTCATTCAACAATTTTTGAATGGTAGGCAGCGCTGCCACAATACGGGTTTCATCCGTAATCTCACCGTTTTTCAAAGGAACGTTAAAATCACATCTCACTAAAACACGCTTGCCCCTTGCATTAATGTCATCTACTGATTTTTTGTTTAAGCCCATTTTTATAACCTCCATTATCTACGATATATTACAACATGAATCGAATCCTGCCTCGCGGTCTATGTCAAATATGCGCTCAAGCGCGCCCGCCCGACTCATTACCCACGGAAATAAAGGGTCCGGTCCATAAGACCGGACCCTCTATAGGTCTTTTACATCTAATTCATTATGCTAACTCACTGAAATACTTGATAGTACGAACCATCTGAGAAGTATAGCTGTTCTCGTTGTCATACCATGCAACAACCTGAACCTGAGTATTACCGTCTTCCATAGGAATAACCATGGTCTGGGTTGCATCAAAGATGGAACCGAAGGTGCTTCCGATAATATCAGAAGATACGATTTCATCGGTATTGTAACCGAAGGACTCGGTAGCTGCTGCCTTCATAGCCGCATTAATCTCATCCTTGGTAACTGCGCCCTTAACTACTGCTACCAAAATAGTGGTAGAACCAGTAGGAGTAGGAACACGCTGAGCAGAACCAATCAACTTGCCGTTCAGCTCGGGAATAACAAGGCCAATTGCCTTAGCTGCGCCTGTAGAGTTGGGAACGATATTGCAAGCGCCTGCGCGGCTTCTTCTTAAGTCGCCCTTTCTCTGAGGACCGTCAAGAATCATCTGGTCGCCTGTATAAGCATGTACAGTAGTCATGATACCGCTCATGATAGGTCTGCAGTCGTTCAAAGCCTTAGCCATAGGAGCCAGACAGTTTGTTGTACAGGAAGCTGCTGAAATAACAGTATCCTCGGGCTTTAAGGTCTCATGATTTACATTATATACGATAGTAGGAAGGTCATTACCTGCAGGAGCAGAAATAACAACCTTACGAGCGCCTGCTGTGATGTGTGCAGATGCCTTATCCTTAGAAGTATAGAAACCGGTACACTCCAAAACAACGTCTACCTTTAACTCACCCCAAGGAAGCTTGGAAGCATCAGCCTCTTTGTAAATAGTGATAGTCTTATCGTTCACGGTAATGCTGTCCTCGCCAGCCTCTACAGTGTTTGCATATTTGTAAACACCCTGAGAAGAATCATATTTTAACAAATGTGCCAACATCTTAGGGCTTGTTAAATCGTTGATTGCTACAACTTCATATCCTTCTGCATCAAACATCTGTCTGAATGCAAGACGACCAATACGGCCGAAACCATTAATTGCTACTCTTACTGCCATTTTAGTTTCCTCCTAAAATATATAATTTTATATCTTTGCAGCCGTCTGTAAACATTCAGCCGCAATTTCTATTTTGACTTTCTCCATAGCCGTATATAACAGCTTGTCAGATTGTCAAAATTTTGTCAGCACAGTTATTTTACCTAATTCTAGTAGATAATTCAAGATGTAAATGAAAAATAATTTCCATTTCTGAGAAATTTTACAGTATATTTAGATTCTCCGTGCTTTTTGAAAAGCATTCTGCTATACTGTTGCTATATTGAATAAGAATTGTACCATTTATTTATGAAAGGAGACCACATGCCAATTACATCAGATTGTCATTTACACACTTCCCACTCGGGAGATTCCGCCGCTCCCATGGAAGATATGATTTTGCAGGGTATCGCTCAGGGGATTACCACTATGTGTTTTACCGAACATAATGATTTTGAATTTCCCGATTCTCCTGACGGACCCGGATCACAATTCCTATTAAATACGGATTCCTACCTTTATGATATTATCAAATATAAGGAAAAATATGCAGACAAAATACAAATCCTTTTTGGCGTGGAACTGGGATTGCAGCCGGCTGTTGTCCGTCAAAATGCAATTTATGCCAAATCCTATGATTTTGACTTTATTATCGGCTCCTCACATCTTTGCTACGGACGCGACCCCTACTATCCCGATTTTTACGAGGGGAGAAACGAGGAAGAGGCATACAGGGAATACTTTGAATCCATATTACAGAATATTAAAAAATTCTCCAATTTCGATGTATACGGACACTTAGATTATGTGGTGAGATACGGGCCGAATGCGGACAAGAATTACTCTTACGAAATGTATCGGGATATTTTTGACGAAATACTTACGCTGCTGATTGAAAAGGGAAAAGGTATTGAAATTAATACCGGCGGATTAAAAAAAGGA
>WFLX010064912.1_pt1 | contig 17323 bp, 12 predicted proteins | sample 4967041 | NCBI WGS metagenome assembly WFLX01 (sample SAMN12857096, study PRJNA449069) | gut metagenome | isolation source: stool from male and female vole | host: Microtus ochrogaster | place: USA:Florida | collected 2017 | reverse complement strand
TTCATNNNGTCNTCGNNNTTCACCTCCCACTGGTTCANNCTCACGCCCATGCGNNANTAGNCNNGATANGCCTCCTGCAACGACGATGCGGAGGGCTTGCCGCAGCTCGCGCACACCAGTGCCGCGGCTGCCAGGAATATGTTTGTCTTCATCTTTCGTATGTATGGGTTTCACGCCTCGGCGCGCGCCTCAATGGCGTTGTTGTTGTTTCGTCTGTCTGATTCCTCCTCCCCGTCAGCGCTCCGCCACCAAGTCGATGAGCTTCTGCACCGTAGGCTTCGGATGGTTCTGGCGGTCAAAGAGGGTGGCGTACTCCGTGCGCCCCTTCACGGGCCAGTCGTTGCGCCACGAGTTGGCGTCGTTGAAGCACCAGAAGTTCACGCGCAGGATGTGCTCCTTGTTGCGGATGAGCATCTTGAAGAAGTCGACCCAGAAAGCGTCCGCCTTCTCCTGCTGCTCGGCTGGCAAGCCGTCGGTGTAAGGGTCAAGCTCGGGGCTGTACTCGAAGTTGGCGGACACGTCGGCGCCCTGCACCGCGTAGGGGTTGGGCAGCACGGAGAGGTCAAGCTCCGTGAACTGGGAGGGCAGGCCCAACTTGGCAATCTCCTGGATGGAGCGTTCNNAGAGNNTCACATAGTCNTCCGCNCCGAGGAAGANGTGNCCCTGCAGGCCGATGGCGTGGATGGGCAGCCCTTGCTTGACGAGCGGACGGAAGAAGTCGGTCACGCCTTTCACCTTCTCGGGCTTGTACATCGTGTAGTCATTATAGTACAGTTCGACGGTGGAGTCGGCCTCGTGGGCATACTGGAATGCGAGCGGGATGTACTCCTCGCCCAGAATCTCGTAGAAGGGTGTCTTGCGCAGCNTTCCGTCGTCCTCGAACGCCTCGTTCACCACGTCCCAGCCAGCCACCTTGCCGCGGAAGTGGTCGAGGATGGTGAAGATGTGGTCGTGCATGCGCTGTTTCAGCACCTCGGCGCTGACTTGGTTGCCGTTCTTGTCGACGAAGAACCACGGGGCGCTCTGTGCGTGCAGAATGAGGCCGTGGCCCACCACCTGCTGGTTGTTCGCCAGCGCTTTCTCCACAAACTCGTCGGCAAGGGCGAAGTCATACATGTTCTCTTCGGGGTGGATGACCTCGCACTTCATGCAGTTCTCGGGCACGACCCAGCCGAACTGCTTGGCAATGATGGGATAGTCGGCTGTCTGGTCAAGGCTGCTCGCGCCCGAATAGGTGACGGTGGGTTTCATGAAGTCTTCGCTATTCACCTCCCACTGGTTCATGCTCACGCCCATGCGCCAGTAGGCGTGATACGCCTCCTGCAACGACGATGCGGAGGGCTTGCTACAGCTTGCGCACACCAGTGCCGCGGCTGCCACGAAAATGCTTGTATGCTTATCTGTCTTCTTGTATATAGTCGTTAATAAACTCTTCATAATGGTCATTCTCCTCTGGTTCTCCTCTGTAGTCGGCAGCGCGCACCCGACGGGGATGCGTGCGCTGCCCAGGTCTCGGAACGTGCAGGTCTCACGCCTTGGCACGCGCCTCAATCTCTTGGTTTATAGCGTCGATTTTCTCGTCGGTCAGTTCATACTTGTTGATAATCCACATGGCCAGCAGGAGCAGCAGGGCTGGAATCCAGCACATCAGGCTCAGGATGCCTTGCCACTGCACAGCGGGCAGCGAGGAGTTGTTCAGCTCTTCCACATAGTATGCGCCAGCGGCGTTGCCCACGCTCATCATGGCGAAAGCGGTGATGAAGAAGAAGGCGATGATGCGCAGGGGGCGGTTCACACGGAACTCATCCCACAGGTCGCTCACCTTGACGTTCTCCGTCTCCTTGGCCTCCATCACCACGCGCTCCTTGCACTGGCTGTAGCAGAAGATGAGCAGGGCGAGACCCACGAGGGAGAAGATGAGGATGGTGGTGAACCAGGCGCCTGCCAGACTGTCGTCTATCTTGCTCGCCTCCTCAGCTGCCTCGGTCACGCCGTAGCCGACCAGCCACAGCACGGCACCAGGGATGACTCCGCCCAAAGCCATGCCGGCCTTGAAGAAGATGCCCGTCAAGGCGTTCACGATGCCGGAGATGCGCTTGCCCGTGGTGTATTCGCTGTAAGAGATGACCTCGGGCACCAGCGCCCACATATAGCCCGTGGCGACGATGACACCTGTCGACTTGATGAACTGGCACAGCTCGATGAAGCCGAGGCTGATGGTGATGTCGGCGATGCTGAAAGAGAACTTGCTGTTGCGAAGCTCGGTGACGCTGACGGCGTAGAGCAGCACCATGCCGATGATGGCGATGGTCAGGAAAATGTTGAACATACCGCGCTTGCCCACCTTCTGCTTGATGGCTGGAACCATGGGCATGAAGATGAAGGCTGGCAGCGGGCCGAGACCCATGAAGACGGCCTTCTCGATGGCGGCGTTCGTGTCGTCAGACAGNAGGATNGCAACGATGATGGGGATGCCGGCCTGAACGGCAAGACCGCCCAGGTTTGCCATGAACATACGCACCGATGTGAGAATGGTTATCTCGTTCGTGTCGCGAGTCAGCGAGCTGTTCAGCGCGCCATAGGGCNCGTTGATNAGCGTGTAGAGCATGGAGAGACCCACATAGGTCACATAGGCATACACCAGTTTCAGCGTGTAGGCCTCGTGCGCAAGGCCGTTCCAAAAGCAGAGAATCGCCAAGCCCGTCAGGGGGATGCCTGCCAGCACCAAATAGGAGCGGTACTTGCCCATCCGGGGGTTGTGCTTGTCAACGTATGCGCCCACGATGGGGTCCCACAGCACGTCGATGAGACGCACCACGAGAAACATGATGGAGGCATCGCCCGGGTTCAGCCCGAAGACGTTCGTGTAATAGAACAGCAGCCAGACGCTGACGGTCTGGTAGATGAGGTTCTGCGCCAAGTCGCCCGAGCCGAAGCCGATGCGCTGGAGCCAGCTCAGTTTGTAGAAGCCTTTCGACTCCTGTGAAGTGTTGTCTGTTGCCATCTTAGAATGTTAGGTTTTGGATGCCGCCGCGACGTGGCGGCAGGGTTTTGAGCGCAAAGGTAATGATTTCAGCCGCTTGGCACTTGTGTGGATGTAACAAAAACTTGCGAACAAGAAACATGCGCCCGTGAATGTTTCCTGCGGGGAACATTCACGGGCGCATAGGCTGGGGCTGTGCCGTTCAGAGTCGCTCCAGGAAATAGACGCCTACCTTGCGGTCGAACGCCTCCTCCAGCTTGTCGAGGAGCGCGCTGCCGAAGTAGTGGGTGAAGCTCTCGTGGAAGGCGCGTGTGGGCACGGCGATGGTGACCATCGTGTCCTCCACCTGGTAGAGACCTATCTCGGGCAGCCAGTGCTCGATACCCTGCATATCGGCGAGGCTCTCCTTGGCGGCGGCGAAGCGGCGGCGGTCGTCGTCGGTGTAGAGCTGGCTGAGCGTGCCCTTGCCGCCGGGGGTGGAGGTGCTGTCAGCGCAGGTGTCGGTGGCAGGGGCGGCGGCTGTGGGGGTGCCGTTCGCCTTGATGTCGTCTGCCATCTGCGCCTCCATCTGACGTTGCTTGTCGGCGATGCGCGTGTGGAGGAAATCAGTGAAGCAGCGGTTGCAGTAGGAACGCTTGTTGTCCTTAATCTGCACTTTGCGCTCGTCGATGAGGGCTTGCAGCTCGTCCATCTTGCGGACGAAGGGGTCGCGGTCGTCGGGGGTGAGGGAGGTGATGATGCGCCGCACCTGCGCTGGCGACTGGTCGAAGTCCTGCTGCAGGCGGTGCTCTATCTCGATGGTCTCTCGCTGCGCGGTCTTGTCCTGCTTGATGTCCTGCCCCACGTCGGAGAGGTGGAAGTCGAAATGAATCTGGTCGGGGTTCTTCTGCCGCTTCGAGGTCTTGTAGATGGGGGTGTATTCAAAGTAGAAGTCGCTGATGTTGCTGTCCGCCATCTCCCTGAGCGTGGTCTCCGAGGGGCGCAGCACGCGCTTGACGAAGTCGCAGTAGTGGGGATACTGGATGATGCGCTCCTTCGTCTTGGCATCCACCTCGTTGTCGTTGAAGCCGATGTCGTGGCGGAACTTCCAGTAGTCGATGGTCAGCCCCCCCTGCATATACTTGAAGTTGGACAGGTAGAGGTAGATGCGCTTGGGGAACTTCTCCGATATCATCAGGGCGGTGTCGTCGATGAAGTCGTAGATGCGCCCGTCGTTGGGGAAGAGCACGTTGACCACCTCCTTGCTCATGATGACGGTGAAGACGGGCGAGCGGTTCTTGTACTTGTAGGTCTGCCGCCCCGTCTGAGGGTCCACCACGATGTCGACGTTCTCGCTGCCGATGTCGAAGAAGGACTTGCGAATCATGATGTCCTTGCCGTCGTCCTTCTTGGCAGGCACCCACACCTTGGCGTCGGCGATGGTGCAGACGGCCTTGAACGCCTGGCTATAGTGGGGCGTGTCGACCCCCAGCTCCTTCAGGTGGATGTCGAAGGCGAGGTCGCCGTCGCGCAGGTAATCCTTCTTCACGCCCTCGTTGTCGAAGATGCTCAGCTGCACGGGCTTCGGGCGGAACTGCCCGTCGCGCATTCCCTTGATGGCGCTGCGCAGCTTGCGCAGCACGGCTATCACCACGTTCTGCTGGAAGGCGGTGGCCTCATAGCCGTTCACCGCCAGCGCCAAGGGCTGGTAGAGCAGGTTGTCCTTCGTCAGGATGATGTCTTCCCGTTTCTGCTTCTTTGTCTTTCGGGGGGCGGACTTCCCTGCCCCTCCCTGTTCATTGTTTGCCATATAGTATATATATGTGTGTGTTCTTAAATGGTGAGGAGTGAGTGGCGAGCGGTGAGAGGGATGTCGGGCGGCGTGTGAGTAACCAATCTGTCCGACCAACACTCACTATCCTGTCCGACGAAAGTAACCGACTTGTCCGACGAGTGCCCGTTCTCACCAATCCGTCCGATGGATGTAACCAATCTGTCCCACGAACGCATGAAATGCAACTGATTCGTCCGACGAAAGGCACTGACTTGTCCGACGAGTGTAACCAATCTGTCCGACCAACACNCACTATCCTGTCCNACGAAAGTAACCNACCTGTCCGACGANCGTCCCTTGTTCCTATTGGCATTCAGCGAGTTACGCTCTACCATATACATACATTCTTTTTCAATACTCATCAAACTAACAAATCGAATCGAACGGTTTTTTGAGTGAAAAGAACTGGATGTGAAGGCTTCTGCGGCTAAGTTCCTGTGTTTTTGTCGGATATCCGCCCCACCCTCCCGTGGCAAAACGGGGGTGTCGGAGGGAATTTCATCGGACAAATTAGTAAGAACGTATCGCACCGCATCGTTCCGTATCATCGTTTCGTCTGTGTGTTCAAGTGAGTGAGCAGTGAGTATTTAGTGGTGAGTGAGAAGAGGTGAGGGGTGAGAGAAATGTTGGAAGTTGAGGATTCAGGGGATGAGGATGCCCATTTGCCCAGCATTCCTCTCACCCCTCACCTCTTCTCACTCACCACTTTCTCCACCACGCTGCCGCATACGTCAGTACGCCTGTTCGGCACGCGCCTTGATTTCTTCGTAGTGCTTTGCCAAGAACTCCTGCACCGCGTCATACACAATGTCCTCCACCGTCGTCTTCTCGCCGATGATGCTCTTCCAGTTCTTGATTTCGTTGATGCGCAAGGTCGTCTTGCGGTCGAAATGGATGCACTTCTGGTCGGGCCGCTCCCTCTTTCGGTCAAACACCTTCACCTCCTTCTTCTTCGGATGCTCCTCGATGGGTNNCAAGGTNNCCANGATGGACGGCGAGTTAGCACGCTGAGCCTCAATGCGTTCGTCAAACTCCTGCATGCTCTTTCCCAGGTCGNTGGTNTTTCTCTTTACTGCNATGTTTCTTGTTTCCTATTTTTATAGTTTTCTATCTTCNTGTGTTCCGATAAACTTAGTTTCCTATTATTTCTTGNCTGTGGNACGCCGNTTGATGCCCGTGANTTCTNGCGCCAGCTGCATGTAGNCCTCCGCCCCGNTGGCGGNCGGGCTATAGNCNAAGATGGTCATGNGCTCGGCAGGCGTCTTCGACAGGTCCGTGTTNCGGCGTATGCGCGCGTTGAACACCTGCCCCGGATACTTCTGCTGCATCTGCGCCGCCGCCATCTTGTGCAGCCCCAGCCGCCCGTCAAACCGCGTCAGCAGATAGCCCTCAATCTCCAGCTCGGGGTTGATGAACTCCTTGACCTCTCGGAACTTGTCGGTTATCATCTTCATGCCCTGCAACGAATACACCTCGCAGTCGATGGGCACCAGCAGCGAATCGCTCGCCGACATGGCGTTGATGTTCAGGATGCCCCCGTTGGGCGGACAGTCGAGCAGCACATAGTCATACAGCTCCCCGTAGGGCTGGATGATGCGCTTCAGGATTTCCTCCTTCCGCAGGCGGTTCACCAGCTGCTCGCCCACATTCTCCAGCTGGATGCTGGCAGGCACGAAGTCAAACCCCTCCTTATACTCATAGATGGGCAGTTCCGCCGCCTCCTTCGCCGTGAGCGCATCATAGACCGTCTCCCCGTCGCCCACCTCAAAGTTGAGCGTATAGGTGGTGTTGCACTGGAAATCGAGGTCCACCAGCAGCACTTTCTTCTTCAGCAGATGCAGGGCAGCCCCCAGATTGATGGCAGTTGTGGTCTTCCCCACCCCCCCCTTGAAGTTCAAAATTGCAATCGTCTTTGCCATTTCTGTCGATACGTTAAGNGATTTTACGGTGCAAATATATCACAATTCAGCCTACAAACGGCACGTTTCCCCCACAAATTGCACTTTTCCGCCCCTCTTTTCCCCCTTTCGCCGCCATTTCACCCCCGTTTATGGCTTTCTATCTTCCCATTTTCCTATAAAAATAGTTTTCTTTGTTTCGATGGAATCAAGAAAACTATAAAACTATAAAGATATGAACAAAGAAACCACGTTGCCAATAAAACTATAAACCATGTTTCCAATAAAGTAAGTAACCAATGTTCCTATCTTTATTGGTTCATAGCAACATATAAACCTTGGAAACTATCAGGACGGGTGCGTCCCCCTTCTCCTCCGCCCCGTGGCAAATGACACGCGCACCCTGCGCATATTATTTCACGCACCCTGCACGAAATAATATGCGCAGGGTGCGTGATTGAACATCCGCAGGGTGTCCGCCCGAAGTCGGCAGCGGTACGTGCCGAAGGGTGGGCAAGAATTTATTCTAATTATGCGAAGAGCCATTCGCAATTCCTCCAATTCGTTCAATTCGTTTAGTTTGTATCGACGGGTGGCTTGTTTGGATGTCCGCTTGTCGATGGGGGTGGGGTATATCAAAAATTTTTTGTACCTTTGTGGCGGAATCAGTAAAGCGAAAGACGATGAAGCAGAAGGAAGGGATGCCGACGGTCGCCACGGCGGAATCGTGTACGGGCGGTCGCATAGCGGCTACCATCACGGCGAGGAGCGGTGCGAGCCGCTATTTCATGGGTGGGCTGGTGGCCTATCAGAACGAGGTGAAGGAACGTATGCTGGGTGTGCCCCGCGAGATGATTGAGCGGTGTGGGGTGGTGTCGCGCGAGGTGGCGGAACAGATGGTGAGGGGTGCCTGCCGCCTGTTCGGCACGGATTGCGCGCTTGCCTCCACGGGCTATGCCGAGGAGTGGGAGGGTCATGCGGTGGAGATTTGGGTGGCTTGGGGCACGGAGCGTGAGGTGCGGTCGGTGTGTCTGCGCGAGGACCTCGGACGGGTGAGGAATGTGGAGGCGGCAACGCGGTGTGTCCTTGAGCGGTTCGAGGCGTTTTGTGGGGAGAGGTGAGGGGTGAGTAGTTAGGGGTGAGGAGTGAGAGGAATGTTTAGTGAATGAGGATGCTCGTTTGCCCAACATTCCTCTCACCTCTCACCCCTTATTTCTCACATCTAATAAAAAAGTGCGCGCACGGGGATGTTCTTTCTGCAAGAATCGCTATCTTTGTGGCATGAATCGTGTGGCGATGAAGCGTAACGGCTGGATGTGGGGCTTGGTGTGCCTGTGGTGCATGCTCGCGCTCCCCGTGGACGGGCAGACGGCGAAAGGCGTTGTCCGACAGGGTGGGGTGGAGGTGTGCCGCGTGCGGCTTGTCCCCGACGTGCCCATGAATGAGGTGCGTGTGGAGGCGTTGGTGCGTGTGCCGAGGGCTGGGCGATACACCCTCACCTGCCAACGCTCGTGCTATCCCGACGAAGACCCTGCTGCCGCCACGCTTGTGGTGCCCTTGCGATTGCAACAGGGGGAGAACGAGGTGGAGGCACTCATCGACATGGGTGAGAATCCGCACCTGTGGAGCGAGTTCCACCCCGACCTCTACCGTCTGCGCATCACCCTTGCCGACCGAAAGGGGGTGGGGGAGGAGGTCGTCGAGACCTTGGCGCTGCGCCAGTGGGAGGCGGAGGACGATGCCGCGGCTGGGGCTGGCACTCCGAGGTGGATGCTCAACGGGCTTGCCGTGCTCCTGCGTCCTGTGGATGTGGGGCGGATGAACCTGCCCGTGCCCGTGGATGGCGCTCCTTCTGCCGACTGGCTCCGCTTCTTCCGCCATGCCCGTGAGCAGGGATTCAACCATCTGCACCAGCCCCTCGCCTCGGTCGGCACCGCCATGCTCGCTGCCGCCGACACCGTGGGCTTTTACCTCAGCGTGGACGACCTCCCCGACACCGCGGGACGTTTCGCCAACCATCCCTCGCTGATGCCCCCTGTGCCCCATGCCGACACGCTCCTCTATGCCGCGCCGCTCGCCCTCGTGGTCGAGACCGCCGACACGCTTCTGCCCACCGACACGCTGACCGCCAGCGTCCTCCTTGCCAACTACACCGAGGACGACCACCGACAGCCCGTCCGCTGGCAGCTCCGCAGCGTCGATGCCGACGGACATCCCGACGGGCATTTCAGCGCGGAGGGAGAGGAGGACTATGTGGATGCGCCCCAGGGCGAGGTCAGCCGTGTCGCCACCCTCAATGTGCCCCTCAGCGGCATACAGCCACCCCGTCGGCTCCGACTCAATGTCAGCACCGAAGGGGCGACCCTCAGCCACGACGTGCAGGTGGAAAGGAGAGATAAGTGGTNAGAGGTGAGGGGTGAGNGGAGTGTTTGGCAAACGGGCATCCTCACCTTCCAACATTCCCCTCACCTCTCACCANNTTAATACTTACTTCTAAATACTCACCCCTAAAATAATTCTTATGAAACGAACGACCATCCTCTCCCTCCTCCTGACCGTCTGCACATTCGTGCTGGCGCAAGACCCCGACTTTCAGCTGCCCCGATTCTTTGCCGACGGCATGGTCGTGCAGCGAGACGCTGAGGTGCCCGTGTGGGGCACGGGAACACCGCGCCACAAGGTGGTGGTGACGCTGGCTGGCAAGAAAGCCACCGCCCGTGTGCAGGCCGACGGCACATGGCGTGCCACGCTGCCCAAACTCTCGGCTGGCGGACCTCACACCCTCCGTGTGCAGGAATGGCAGGGTGGCAAGCAGGTGGAGGAGCGGCGCATGGAGAATGTGCTTGTGGGCGACGTGTTCCTTTGCTCGGGGCAGTCGAACATGGAACTGCCCATCCGCCGCTGCATGGACNCGNTNGGCGANGAGGTGAAGGACTACNCGANCGATAACATACGCTACCTGAAACTGCCCCATCAGTTCAACTATGTGCGCCCCAACGCCGACGTGCGCGTGCTGCCGTGGCAGAACATCACGCCGCAGAACTGCGCCGAGGTGAGCGGCATCTGCTACTTCATGGCGCGCGAACTGCAACGTCACACAGGTGTGCCCGTGGGCATCATCAACTCCGCCGTGGGCGGCACACAGGTGCAGGCGTGGATGCCGCACGAGGTGCTGGCGCAGTTCCCCAGCTATGCCGACGAGCTTGCCAAGCCCAAGTACCATCAGGAGAACTGGGTGGACTCCGTCCGCAGGGCAGAAGACCGCGCCGGCATGGCGTGGGAGCGGCAGATGATGGCGACCGACACCGTGGTGGGTCGGTGGCGCGCCGACGGCTACGACTTCTCCGCTTGGCAGGAGGTCGACATGTTCTCCAACTGGAGCCACGGCAAGAACGGCTCCTACTGGTTCCGCACCAGCATCGACCTGCCAGCCGACCTGGCTGGGCAGGGGGCGGTGCTCCGCTTCGGCGCGATGAAGGACGCCGACACCATCTTCGTCAACGGCCACGCTGTGGGCAACACCACCTACGAGTATCCGCCCCGTGTCTATGCCGTCAACGAAGGCATCCTGCGTGAGGGCAGGAACGACATCGTGGTACACCTCATGTCGCAGAGCGGCACGGGCAACTTCACGCAGGGCAAGCTCTACCAGCTGGAGGTGGGCGGCAGGGTGTTCCCCATCGCCCCCCGACTCCAGATGGCAGTGGGCAGCACGATGCCGCCCAAGCCAGCCGCCACCTATTTCGTCGACACGCCCACAGGGCTGTACAACGCCATGATAGCCCCCCTCGCCGACTTCCCCATCAAGGGTATGCTCTGGTATCAGGGCGAGTCGAACATGGGTCATGCCGACGGCTATGCCGACCTGCTCGAAGCCATGGTCGCAGCGTGGCGCAAGCAGTGGAAGCGCGACTTCCCCGTGGTCATCATGCAGCTGCCTGNCTACATGCNCCNCCACGCTNGGTCGGTCGAGACGGGCTGGACACGCATCCGCGATGAGCAGTACCGTGCCGCCCAGCGCATTGCTGGCGCAAGCCTCGCCCCCACCTTCGACACGGGCGAGTTCAACGACATCCATCCGCAGGACAAGCTCACCGCTGGCCTCCGTGCCGCGCGGCAGATGCAGCGTCTGGCCTACGGCGACGACAGCCCCGAGTGCGACGTGCCCCGTCCCCTTGAGGCACAGGCCGTGGGCAGCCAGCTCACCATCCGCTTCGGACAGGTGGGCACTCGCCTCGTGCAGCGCGACTCCATCACCGACTTCGCCCTGCTCGTCGATGGCAGGTATGTGACCGTGCCGGCTCGCCTGTCGGGCGACGACACCGTTGTCCTCACCATGCCCGACGCGCTCCGTTCCGCCTCTCAGACCACTGTCCGCTACGGCTGGGACGACTATCCCCATCCGCAGCTCTTCACACAGGAGGGTGTGCCCGTGCCCCAGTTCCAGCTGGAGGTCACGCTCTCGTCGGCTCGGCAGGGTGGGGCGCAGCGTCCCAAGGTGGGACTCGTGCTCGGTGGCGGCGGCGCCAAGGGAGCAGCCACCGTGGGTGTGCTCAAGGCCGTGGAGCGGTCGGGCGTGCCCGTCGACATGGTGGTGGGCACCAGCATCGGCTCCATCGTGGGCGGTCTCTACGCGCTCGGCATCCGCAGCGACAGGCTCGACTCCATGTTCCGCGCACAGCCGTGGGCCGACCTCTTCGCAGGTTCGTTCATGGGCGACAGCATCGTGCGCACCCTCCGTCAGATGACGGGCGGCGGCACTGCGCTCAGTTTCGACGACCTGCCCGTGCCTTTCCGTTGTGTGGCGGTCGATGTGAAGCAGATGCGCGAGGTGGTGCTCGGCAGCGGCGACCTCGCCACAGCCATGCGTGCCAGCATGGCTATCCCCGTGGTGTTCAAGCCCGTCAGGATGGACGGCATGACGCTGGTCGATGGCGGTGTGCTCAACAACCTGCCTGTGGATGTGGCGCGGGAGATGGGTGCCGACCGCATCATCGCCGTCGATTTGACGGTCAACAAGCATGATGCCGACCGCTCCCCGTCCCTCCTGTCCCTCTTCCGCCCCGACCTGCAGAAGTACAGCCAGAACTGCCGTGCCGCCGACATCTACATCAACCCCGACCTCCGAGGCTATGGCGCGCAGGATTTCAGCAGCCGCAAAATCAGCGAGATGATTGCCCTTGGCGAACGGGCTGGGAACGCCTCGCTCAAGCAGCTCAGACAGCTCAAGCATGAAGTGGAGAAGCCCCGAAAGTGAGTCGCTTCTCCCGTCCATCCATATCTGACTTTTCCCCCTCATTGATTACGATTGACCCCTATGAACAAGACACTCCTCATCACCCTCGTCACCACCTTCCTCTCCCTGCCCGCAGTGGCGCAGGAGAGCGATAGACCCGCCCTGCTGAGCCGCAAGCTGACCGACTATGCCAGTGTGCCCAAGGTGGGCGGATACTTCATCGGCAAGTACGCTTACAGCGACCAGTCGGGCGCGCATGGCGGCGAGGGCTTCAGCCAGCGTTTCATCCGTGTGTATGTGGATGGCAGCATCCTCGGCGACTTCAAGTACCGCGTGCAGGCTCAGGTGAACAACTCCTCCATGCACATGAAGGACTACTTCGTGGAGTGGGCGCACTGGAAGGAGCTTGCCGTGAAGGTGGGGCAGTACAAGCGCGCCTTCACCTTCGAGAACCCCTACANCCCTTGGNACGTGGGCACGGGCGANTACTCGCAGNCGGCACGTCNGCTNGNTGGCATCGGCGACAAGGACGACGGCGTGGCTAATGGCGGTCGCGACCAGGGCATCCAGCTCTCGGGCGACCTCCTGCCCTCGCGCAGGGACGGGCACCGCTTTGTCCACTACCAGTTGCAGGTGATGAACGGGCAGGGCATCAACGCTGGCGACAGGGACGGGCGCAAGGACTTCATCGGCACCGTGCAGGTGCAGCCCGTCAAGGACCTCTACGTCGGGCTGTTCGGCTGGACAGGCAGCTACACCTCCGCCGCCTCCTCGGTCAGCACCGACCGCAACCGCTGGGCGGCTGCCGTGAAGTATGAGCACAACGACTGGTCGGCGCGTGCCGAGTACGCCCATGCGCAGGGACTGCTTGCCAACTACAAGGGCGAGGGCAAGGCGGATGCGTGGTATGCCACCCTCGGCGTGCCCTGCACACCGTGGCTCAAGGTCTATGGCAAGTATGACGCCTACCGCCCCGTCAAGTCGTGGCAGTCGCTCAAGAGCATCTACAGCGTCGCCCCCAACGTGCAGCTCCACAAGAACCTCCTCATGCAGGTGCAGTACAACCATGTGCATGACCGCGCCTTGGCGCACAAGGACTACAACGAGGTGTGGGCAGAGCTGTACGTTCGCTTCTGAGAGGTGAGAAATAAGAGGTGAGGGGTGAGAGGAATCTGCCCCTGCTCCACAGCATAAAAAACGGAGTCCCCGACATCGGTCAACCGATGTCGGGGACTCCGTTTTGCCGATGTCGGGGACATCGTTTTTTGGGGGGGCTTTGTGAGGTGCGTGGTAAGTGGTAAGTGGTGAGAGGGATGCCTGTTAGCTTCACATTCCTCTCACCCCTTACCCCTTACCTCTCACCCCTACTTAACATACACCTTCTTGCCTTGGTGAACGTAGTAGTTGCCAGCCGTTGGGACGGGCGCGACGGTGCCGTTGAGCGAATAGTATCGGGTGTCGCCCCCGTTGGCGGCGGCACTGGGAGCGTTCACGGCGGTCACGTCGGCAGTGGCCTGGATGCCGATTTCTGAGGCGGACGACCATGCCTTGCCGTTGATTTCGGAGCGCGCCACGAACTTTAGATAGCGTCCGCGTGTCGGCGTGGCGAGCGGAGCCACCTGCTGGGCGGTGGTGTTCTTGAACTCGCCGCTTGCCACAGCCTTGCCCCACGTCTTGCCGTCCTCGCTGAGATAGACCTCATACTGCTTCACCATGCCGTTGCTGCTGCCGTCGGTGCGAGCCGTGTAGGTGAAGGCGGTCACTTCGTATATCTTGCGCATATCGACCACGAGGGTGTGCGGACAGGCTGGTTCGCTGCCGGCATACTCGGTGTGCCAGAACGTGCCCAGGTTGTTGTCGAACGCCATCGCCGCCTCGTTGCCGCTGTGCTGGCTGTCGACGCTGACGAGCCGCCACAGGTTCTTGTTGATGTAGAGGTCGAGGTTGTAGGTCATCACGGGGCTGTCAATCAGCCCGTCGGCGGTGGCGTAGGTGCGGATGGCGCAGGCATCGTTGTGGGCGAACATGGCGGTGTATTTCTGCCATTCGCCGCCGTCGATGCTGTAGTAGATGGTGGCGCCCTGTGTCGGTGTGGTCATCCTGATGCGCCCGTTGCTCTCGCGCTGGCAGTTCACGGGCTGTGCCACGGGCATGCCGACACGCGTCATCGCCGCCACGTCGGTCGCCTTGTCGAACGGCATGAGGAGGAAGCGGAAGGCGGTGTTGGCTGCTTTCAGCTCATACTGCTCCATCACGTCCGCACCGCAGCTGGCGTTGCCCAGTCCTCGTGTGGCAGCGTCGAGCGACACGATGGTGTTCTCGCAGGTCTTGAAGTCGTAGGTGTGCTTGGCGCGGTTGTTGCGGTCGGTGTAGTTGTCCTCCACGCGGAAGTGTACCGCCGAAGCTGCCATCTGGTCGGGGGCGACGAAGGCGAGGCCCGTCCCCTCGCTGTTGCTGAGGGCTATCCAACGTACCTCCTGCTTCGTGCCGTGCTCCTGCGGCTTGATGTAGTCCTCGCGCTGGGCGGTCACCGTGCTCTTGTAGATGGCTGGCAGACATGCCTCCTTGCGGTCGGCGTAGCTGTCCCACGGGCCGCGGCCGAAGTAGGTGAACTGCTCCATCTCGGCTGGCATCTCGCAGCGGAAGCCCAGCTTGGGCAGCACGGCTCCCGTGGCGGAGGGCTGGATGAAGGTGTTGACCATGACCACGCCGCTGGCGCAGACGATGAAGTTGTACTGCACGTCGAAGCGTGTGCCGTTCTTGCCCGTGTAGCGCGTGTTGAAGATGACGGTGGCACTCTTGCCGTCGTCGCTGCGCACGCAGTCGGTGCTGACGGCACGTCCCACGAGGCTGTTCAGCCCCATGTTGTCCCATNCCTCGCAGCGTCTGCCGTCGNTGTCGGTGGGCAGTNGCATGGCGTTGAGTTTNAGAGGCTTGGTGATGAGCTTCTTGTCGCCGTAGGTGTAGGTGCTCAGTGCGCCCGTGCTCTTGTTGAAGGTGACGCTGAACAGGCTGTTGGACAGCGTGAGCGTGGTGCTCGCGTCGTCCACCTTCAGGTCGGGGCAGTTGGCAAGCTGCGCCAGGTCATAGTCGGGCTTCGTGGCGGTCTTGAGCAGCAGTTTCTCCTCTGCTACCACATAGCCAGCCTCTGCCCACGGTGTNTTCTCCTTCTGCGTGGCGGTGAAGCGGATGAAGGCTTCCTTCGTGGCGTCCACCGCGTCGGCGGCTGCCACGTCGAGGGTCACGATGGTGCTGTCGTTGGCAGCCACCTCCGTGTCGATGGTGCCGCTGGCGAGCACCTTGCCCTCCTCGTCCTCCACTTGGTAGGCGACGTTGTAGGCGGTGCTGGGGAGGAACGCCATCTTGTTCTTCACGCGGAACTGTCCCTTCTTGTTCTTGATGGCTTTGAACTCCAGCGGCTGGTATATCTTCTTGGTGTTGTACGACTTGGCTGTCAGGCTCCAGTCGGGGCGCACCAGTCCGTTGATGCAGAAGTTGTTGTCGTTCGGGTTGTCGCCGAAGTCGCCTCCGTAGGCCCAGTACTCGGTGCCGGCGGCGTTCTTGGCGAGGAGTCCCTGGTCCTTGAAGTCCCAGATGAACTCGCCCGTGAGGCAGGGGTACTTCTCGTAGAGGTCGAACATGTCGCGCACGTTGCCCATCGAGTTGCCCATGGCGTGGCTGTTCTCACACTGGATGTGCGGCTTCTGCCCCGTCTTGCCCTCGCGCGACGCGCCGATGTTCTTGATGCCGTTGTAGTCGAAGTACATGGTGCTCGACACGTCGGCGTAGTCGCTGTTGCCCTCGTAGTGGGTGAGTCGCGTCTTGTCGAGTGCCTTGATGGCGTTGGCCACATGCTGGAAGTTGCTGCCGCCGCCCGACTCGTTGCCGAACGACCAGATGAAGATGCTGACGTGGTTGCGCATCCACTTCACATGGTTCTCCGAACGCTCCACCATGGCGTGGCGGAACCGCTCCACGGAGGAGAGCTTCTGGTTGGCGTGGCACTCCACGTTCGCCTCGGCCAGCACGTAGAGTCCGTACTTGTCGCAGAGGTCGTAGAAGACGGGGTCGTTCGGGTAGTGCGACGTGCGCACGGCGTTGATGTTGAGCCGCTTCATGGTCTTGATGTCCTCCTCAATCTCCGCGTCGCTGATGGCGCGCCCGTTGACAGGGCTAAAGTCGTGGCGGTTCACGCCGTGGAAGACCATGCGCTTGCCGTTGATGATGAGCGCGCCGTCGCTGCGGATGCCCACCTCGCGGAAGCCCACCTTGCCGCCGCGCAGGTCGATGGTCTTGCCCTGCTTGTCGCGCAGGGTGAGCACGAGGTCGTAGAGGTTGGGCGTCTCGGCACTCCACAGGCGCGGTGCCTTCACGTCCATGTCGAGGCTCAGCTCGCTGTCGGTGCCGACGGTGGCTGTCTGCGAGGCGATGGGCGTGGTGCCGTCGAGGATGCGTGCCTCCACGGTGCCTCCCTTCACGCCGTCGATGCCTGTGAGGCTCACCTTCACGTTCGCCTTGGCGTCGGTGTAGGTGTCGTCAAGGTCGGTGGTGAAGAAGTAGTCGCGCAGCTGGCTCTTGGGTGCCGACCACAGGAAGCAGTGGCGCTGTATGCCCGTGAGCCGCCAGTAGTCCTGGCACTCCAGGAACGAGCCGCTCGTGAAGCGATAGACTTGCAGGGCGATGGTGTTCTCGCCCTCGGTCAGGTAGTCAGTGATGTTGAACTCCGACGGCAGGTAGGAGTCCTCGGAGTAGCCCACTCGCTGCCCGTTCACCCAGAGGTAGTAGCCGTGTCCCACGCCGTTGAAGCGCACATACACGTCGCGCCCCGCCCAGTCGGTCGGCACGGTGAACTTCTTGCGGTAGGTGCCCACAGGGTTGGTCATGTCGCCGCTGTAGGTGAACCACCCCGGGCGGCTCGCCATGACGCTGTATGTCTGCTCGTCGAAGGAGAAGGGGTATGCCACGTTGCAGTAGAGCGGCTTGTCCCAGTTCTTGTTGTTGTGGACGCCATAGACCTGCCAGCTGGAGGGCACGTCGATGTCGCTCCATGCCGCGTCGTTCACGTCCTTGCGGCAGAAGGCGGTGGAAGCCTGCGCGGGGTTCTTCACCCACATGAATTTCCACTTGCCGTCGAGCGACTGGTAGTAGGGCGACTCCGCGAGGTCGTTGCTCCTCACGCCGTCCTCCGTCGCCATGGGGATGGCGAGCGTGTGTGCCGCCTCGCGGTTCACACTGGTGATGTCGGGATTGTCCCACTCGGTGCCCGTCTGGGCCTGGGCAGCTCCTGTGCCCACGATGAGTGCGAGGGCTGCCAAGGCCGTCCTCGCGCTGCGTCGGTTGGTTGTGTTCATGTCCAATAGGTTTTGGTTGTACATTGTTTTCCTTTGTCGGCG
>WFLX010016688.1_pt1 | contig 17327 bp, 14 predicted proteins | sample 4967041 | NCBI WGS metagenome assembly WFLX01 (sample SAMN12857096, study PRJNA449069) | gut metagenome | isolation source: stool from male and female vole | host: Microtus ochrogaster | place: USA:Florida | collected 2017 | reverse complement strand
AATTTTGGTATTTATGCGCAGAATTTTTTGAGAAGGCTCGGCTTTCAACGCTGATCTCTTTCAGAGTCACAGAACTGCCAATATCGGGATTTACTCTCAGACGGCATCATCATTATAAAATGATTCTCGCCCATAAACAAATTGATTGAGATGGCATCCGCCACCCATCCGGCGGGCGGCGCAGCCTCGCTCAGCGACTAAAATACAATACCGAAGCGACACAAATCTTGACTCTGGAATCTTGCATCTGGACTCTCTTAAATACCCCGCCGAAGGCGAAAAAATCCGCAAAAAATCCGCCTGAGGACGAAGCCCTCACAGCGAAAGCCATCCGCGTATGCGCCAGAACTCCTTCCTAATCCAAAAATCAAGACAGGCTCCATTTCACTTAAATTAGGTAAGAACCATTCCTTCGATCACGCAGAGAGCGCAGGGGGGCGATGAGCGCAGGGGAATTTTTTGATAGGAGAACAGGAGAGCAGGAGGACAGGTGGACAATTAATGAAATAAAATAATGCGTCATCCGGTTCTTTGAACTGGATGCCGCATTTGTTTCGCTTGGATTACGCAAAGAATGCAGGGGGGCAGGGAGTGCGGGGCGGTCAGATAGTTGATGAAATACCGAAATGAACCAAGTGAGGGGGTAATGTGTTAAAAAATTGATTAAAACGTTAAGAATTTTTATGAAAAAATCGATTATATGGCTGCTGACAGTGGTGATGGGCATCACATTCTGCGCTTTACTCTATTTTCAAATCACATATCTTGAAAATATGATAAAGATGCGGGAAGCACAGTTTTCTGAGGGTGCCATGCGCTCTATCTACGGCACAGTCGGTCTCCTTGAACGCCGAGAGACTCTGCACTTCCTGGAGCAAGACATACGTATGCTCAATTCATACGACGAACCCAGCGGAGACTCTTCCGAACTTCTGACATCTGAAGAGATATTCCCTATTCCAGAGCCGGGAAAGGATCCAGTGATCTCCTACCGGCAACCTACAGCCAAACTTGAAAAGAGATATCAACAGCTTCAGCAATCCATCTGGGAGCAATACGTCTACCAACGAGGCCTGCTCAATGAAGTGATCTTATCAATACTTTACGACGGATCGCACCGCCCGGTGTTGGAACGTGCGGATGCCGATACCATTAAGAAAGTATTAAATGTGGAACTTGCCAACAACGGACTGGACGTACCTTTCAGTTTTGCAGTCACAGATAAAAACACCATCATTTACTCCACCCCCGACTATGACCCTGACAAATCGGAAAAACAAATATATACAGCTCGGCTCTTCCCAAACTCCAACAGCCGCTACGAGCTAAAAGTGGAGTTTCCTACCAAAGCCAACTATATATATTCTTCGGTACGATTCGTGATTCCTACGCTTGCTCTTTCTATCNTGCTGCNTGCCATTTTCATCTTCNCGATGATCNTGGCTTTCCGACANAAGAAAATCGGGGANATGAAGACCGACTTCATAAACAATATGACCCACGAATTGAAAACTCCCATATCCACAATATCTTTGGCAGCACAAATGCTCAACGACGATTCCGTCAGGAAATCCCCGGCTACGCTTCATCATATCTCTGAAGTTATAAATGCGGAGTCGAAGCGTTTGAGATTTCAAGTGGAGAAAGTGCTTCAGATGTCGGTGTTTGACAATAACAGCAACAGCGCCCTTAATTTCCACATGGTAGATGCCAACAAGATTATCGCAAGTGTAGTCTCTACATTCAAGCTGAAAGTTGAGCGCTTCGGAGGGAGTCTGAGTTTCATCAACGATGCCGACGAGGCTATGGTCAAAGTGGATGAGATGCAATTTACTAACGTTATATTTAATCTTCTCGACAACGCCGTGAAATATCGCAACGAGGATATAGAGCCTGAACTGACAGTAAGGACTACAGACATCGACGGCAAGCGGCTAAGAATCCAGATTCGCGACAACGGCATTGGGATGCGTAAGGAAGACTTGAAGAGAATCTTTGAGAAATTCTACAGAGTTCACACCGGCAACCGGCATGATGTAAAGGGCTTCGGTCTCGGGCTTGCTTACGTACACAGGATGGTGACTGCTTTCAACGGAACCATCAATGTGGAGTCGGAACTCGGGAAAGGTTCGGAATTTACCATCGAATTGCCACTTGCGGAGAAAGAGGATTCGGAAAAAGATTAAAAAAATTTGACAAATCGAAAGGAATAATTGCAGTTCATACGTTAATATTATAAAGGTCTAAGTAGACTTATTGGGCGAATTGGACTAATTGGGCGAATAAGACTAATTGGACTAATTTGACTAATNAGCGAAATAGATAGAACNAATAATANGAAAAATAATTTTAATNTAATACTCAAAATATTAAGCCATGGAAGAAAAAATAAAAATACTCCTCTGTGAAGACGATGAGAACCTTGGGATGCTCCTTAGGGAGTTTCTGCAGGCAAAAGGATTTAACGCCGACCTCTGCCCTGACGGAGAAAAAGGATATAAAGCTTTCCTTAAGGGAAAGTACGATCTGTGTGTGCTCGACGTGATGATGCCTAAGAAAGATGGCTTCACCCTCGCCCAAGAAATTCGCAATGTCAACAGCGAAGTGCCTATCATATTCCTCACAGCTAAAAACCTGAAGGATGATGTGCTGGAAGGATTCAAGTTGGGAGCTGACGACTACATCACAAAACCTTTCTCAATGGAGGAACTCGTGGTGCGTATCGACGCTATCCTGCGTCGCGTAAAAGGGAAGAAAGACCGTGAAGTGACTCTTTTCCGCATTGGTAAGTTTACTTTCGACACCCAGAAGCAAGTGCTCGTTTCAGGCGACTCTACGCAGAAACTCACCACAAAGGAATCGGAACTTCTTGCACTTCTTTGNTCACATGTCAACGATATTCTTNAGCGCAANNATGNCCTGAAGACTATATGGGTAGACGACAATTACTTCAATGCACGCTCTATGGACGTCTATATCACCAAGCTCCGTAAGCTTCTAAAGGGGGATCCGAGCATTGAGATTATAAATATCCACGGTAAGGGATATAAGCTTATTGCGCCTACGACTGAGGAATAATTTAGAATTGAGAATCCTTTTGTTTCGCTTGAATGAAAGTGCTTTATAGAATATATCAATGGGTGATAGCAGCTCCTATATTCGTAGTAGCTACGTTTATAACTGCTATCATCACACTGATAGGATGTGCTATTGGAAAGTCAGAATTTTGGGGTTATTGGCCAGCTCACTATTGGAGCAGATTCTGCTGTGCTATCGCATTGGTGAGGGTTAAAGTTGTAGGACGCGAGAACGTGGACAAAAAGAAATCTTACGTTTTCACAGCCAACCATCAAGGTGCGTTCGACATCTGGTCAATCTACGGTTATCTCAATCATAACTTCATTTGGATGATGAAGAAGGAGTTGGAATCGATCTTCATGGTAGGATGGGCTTGCAAAAAAGCTGGACACGTATATGTAGACGACCAAAGCATCTCCAATATCCGGCATACAATCGAAGAGACTGAGAAGAAGCTACAGAGCGGAAGGTCTTTGGTGATTTTCCCGGAAGGAAGTCGCACTTGGGATGGCAAAATGATTCCTTTCAAGCGAGGAGCGTTTATGCTCGCGGCAGAGTTCAGGCTCCCCGTGGTGCCAATCACTATCGACGGGTCCTATAAAGCGATGCCAAGATTCACTTATAACATCTGCCCGACTACTATAACCCTCACTATACANCCTCCTATATTGCCTGGACAACGAGGATTCAACACCAAGGTGCTNATGGCTCAGTGTCGCGATGCGATTGAGTCTGCACTTCCGGAAGAAGACAAAGGGATTAGCAGCGAGAAAATACCAGAAGATTAAATAGAGCTCTGACCTCGCGGAGNACTCTGAAACTCCTTAAAAACTGAAAAAATGCTACAATATATTACAGACAAAGCTGCCAAACGCAGCGCAGAAGATCAGATAAAAGATGTGCTGGCCGCCGGTTGCAATTGGATTACTATTGACACTGACGGCATAAGCGACAACGATGTGAAGGCATTGGTAGANAAAGTTATGCCAGAATGTATTGAAAAGCAAGCTTTTCTTATCCTTAAAGATAGAGTGGAGCTTGCCAAAGAAATCAATGTCGGAGGTGTTGTGTTGAGCCAAGGAAGTGGAGTTTTTCCTTCCCATGCTCGTANGACTCTCGGCGCANCCGCTNTGGTTGGTNTAGAAGTTGAGACNNCCGANCAGATAGCCAAATNGCAAGGACTGGACGTAGACTATGTANTGATGACTNCATATAAGANTGTTGGCGACTCAGATNAAAAGGCACTTGGAATCGACACCATCAAAAGTCTATGTAGCTACATGGAGGAGAAAGAGTTGGAACTTCCGAGAGTGGCAGCTGGAGGCGTCACTTACGATGACATTGCGCCCCTTATGGAAGCTGGATGTAACGGCGTGGCAATGTCAGAGGCTCTTGCTGATGCTGATGATATAGCCGCCGAAACTGAAAAAGCTATCGCTATCCTAAAGAAATACGAGAAGATCGAAGAAGAGAATATATAGGCCTCCTTATCCCCCATAAGGGGGAGGCTTGATTAAAATATAAGAATTAACCCTTAAATTATTTACGACTATGGTGACACAACCAAAACTTCCTTATTCCCCCGATGCTTTGGCGCCTTTCATCTCTGAAAGAACTGTCAACATTCACTTCGGGAAGNACACAAAAGCTTATTTTNACACTACAAACTCTNTTATCNAAGGCACGGAATATGAGGATATGCCGCTTGATGAGATNGTNNNAAAGAGNGANGGNATNCTTTTCAANAATGCNTCNCAGGCNTGGAACCANATNTTTTATTTCTTCACTTTNGANCCNGAAGGACAGTCACGAGCCGGAAGGGGCTTTCAGAAAGAAAATTGAGGAGACTTTCGAGAGTGTCGAAAATCTGAAAGAGACGATGAAAGAAGCTGGAAAGACTCTCTTCGGCTCAGGATGGGTATGGCTTTCAGCTGATACTGAAGGAAAATTGATCATCACTCAAGGCAAAAATGCTGAGTCTCCACTGAAAGATGGACTCACTCCCCTACTCTGCATCGACGTTTGGGAACATGCCTATTATCTCGACTACGAAAACCGTCGTCCGGAGTATATCGACCAGCAATGGAACATCATCAACTGGAAGATCGTAGGCCAACGCTACGACAACATTTTTGAGTCTTGAGTCTTCAGTCTTGAGTTTTAAGACTTCAGATTTCTGATTAAGATTACGACTCATAAGAACTTTTGGCTTGATAATTGTTATAATTAGGGAGAGTATAGCAGTCTATTGACTGCAATACCCCCCAATTTTTATATTATAAGCATAGAATATGAATAAAATCAAAGAGATAATCACTTCAGCCATTCAAGACAAAAAAGGCTACGACATTTCGATCCTTGACCTATCGAAAGTAGATGGTGCCCCTACAGGTCAATTTATTATCTGTTCCGGCAAATCTACTACTCAGGTCAGCTCCATAGCTGACAATGTCAGAGAAGAGGTACATAAACAATCAGGCGAAAAGCCTATCAACTATGATGGCTATCGAAATAGCCAATGGATTGTGATCGACTACGGCGACACTATGGTACACGTCTTCCTTCCTGACACCCGCCATTTCTACCGTCTCGAAGAGCTCTGGAGCGACGCAGACACTACTCTCATTCCTAACCTTGAGTAAATTAGAATTTTGAATAATTTAGAATTTTGAATAATTGAGAATTTTGAATAATTTAGAATTTTGAATTTAGAATTTAGAATAATTGAGAATTGAGAATTATTTTGAATTCTATCGATAGCTGAAGTTTCTCAAGACTTATGACTGAAGATTGATAACTGAGGACTAACGACTAAAGACGGAAGACTTAAGACTAAAGACTGAAGACTAACGACTGAAGACTTAAAACTGACAACAAAAGATGGGAATACTTCCAAATAAAAGTGGGGGCTCCAACAATAATAAGCGCCCGATGTTCGGGATGTACTGGATGTACATCCTCATTGTAGCATGCCTTTTCGGCTTATACTATTTTCAAGACAGCAGCCAGACAAAAAGCGTGGACTGGACTGAATTTGAGGATGCCGCAAAGGCAGGCGAAATCTCCAAGATTGAGGTCGTTCCTGAGTCTGGAATCGCAATTGGTATTCTTACCAAAGAGGGAGCAAAAAAACAGAATATGCACGACGATCTCCAAGGTCCGGATGCTGAGAAAAGATTAAAGACCAACATTCCGAGCACCAACAAAATCCAGGATAAAATCGATGCATGGAACGAGCAACTTTCAGCGGAAGGGAAACCTGAAGTTACAGTGAAATATGAGAAGGGAAGCGACTTAATGAAATTCTTCTGGTATTTCGGACCCTTCATCCTCATAGCCTTTTTCATCTTCTATATGCAACGCCGCATGACGGGAAGCGGAGGAGGAGGCGGAGGCATCTTCAATGTCGGAAAGTCAAAAGCCCGCATCTTCGACAAAGACAATAAAACCGATGTCACTTTTAAAGATGTGGCAGGGCTTGCTGAAGCCAAAGTCGAAATAGAGGAAATTGTAGAATTCCTTAAGAATCCACAACGATACACCGAACTTGGAGCAAAAATTCCCCGTGGTGCTCTATTGGTTGGACCTCCGGGGACGGGTAAGACGCTTCTTGCAAAAGCCGTTGCCGGCGAGGCTGGAGTTCCATTCCTATCTCTTTCCGGATCCGACTTCGTGGAAATGTTTGTCGGTGTCGGTGCGGCACGTGTCCGCGATCTATTTAAGCAAGCTAAAGACAAAGCCCCCTGTATCGTCTTCATCGATGAGATCGACGCAGTAGGCCGTGCCCGTGGAAAAAACCCCAACATGGGAAGCAACGACGAGCGTGAAAATACCCTTAACCAGATGCTTACAGAAATGGACGGATTCGGATCGAACAACGGCGTGATAGTCCTTGCAGCGACCAACCGTGCAGACATGCTTGACAAGGCACTTCTCCGTCCGGGACGTTTCGACCGTCAGATCTATGTAGATCTCCCTGAACTATCAGACCGAGTTGAAATATTCAATGTGCATCTACGCCGAATCAAAACAAACTCACNTNTTGNCGTAGAACAGCTGNCACGTCAGACTCAGGGATTCTCCGGANCCGANATCGCAAATGTCTGCAATGAAGCTGCTCTGATTGCTGCCCGCAACAACAAACAGGCTGTGGATTGGGACGACTTCATGGCAGCTATTGACAGAATTGTCGGTGGTCTTGAAAAACGTTCACGTGTCATTACAGATGATGAAAAATATGCGATCGCCACTCACGAGGCCGGACATGCCACAATCAGTTGGATGACTGAATTCGGCAATCCTCTCGTAAAGGTCACTATCGTGCCTCGCGGACGTGCATTGGGCGCCGCTTGGTATGCTCCGGAAGCTCGCCAGATTATCCCGACACAAGCTTTGCTCGACACCATGTGCGGTATGCTTGCCGGGCGAGCTGCAGAGGAAGTATTTCTTGGAAAGATAGGCACCGGTGCTTCAGACGACCTTGAGAAGACCACAAAACTTGCACGTGCGATGGTCATGATGTATGGCATGAGTGATAAACTCCCCAACATCAACTACAATGACTCCACCGGTCAGGACTACGGATTCACCAAACCTTACTCCGAAGAAACTGCAAAACTGATAGACGACGAAGTGATCCGAATCATCAACGAACAGTATGAACGGGCTAAGGCCATACTTAGGGAATATGCTGCACAACATAACCAGATTAGGGATCTTCTCGTGAAGAAAGAAGTGATCTATAATGAAGATGTGAAGGCTATCCTCGGTCCACGCCAATGGAAGAGCCGCACGGATGAGATCATCGAAATCAACAAGAAAGAGGAGCAGAACAGAAAGGGGATAGACATCACTAAGAAAGATTCAAGCGATGACAATGACCCGGGGACTCCTCCTCCGTTTAATAAGTGATGAACGATAAACGATAAATATTAAGTGTCTTGGCAGAAGTCGAGACACTTTTTTATTAACGATAATTAACTCAATTTTATAATTTGGTGAATGAAAATGTGAAGGATTTTATGTAATTTTGTAGTTTGGAAAAATAGAAAACAAAAAATAACAACCTATATAATGATGAACAAACTACTTTCGAAAGCGATCGCGGCTGCTGTATTGATAGCTTGTGCCGGATCAACCGCAGAAGCTGCTCCAATCTTCTTGAAGGCAAAGGAAGCTAACCCTCTGGGAAGAATGCGCAAGGCGGAGAAAAAAAGCCGCTGGTCAGAATCCCTATCTGATGGCAACAAAATGAAGATCGCTCCCTTCTTCACAACTCCAAAAAGCGATGAATTCCAATATCTTAACGGACCTGATGGATCTCAGTGGTTTGCCACATGCAATTATGTCACTGAAGACATAGAACTTGAAGGAGGATATGCCACAGAACATCTTATCAAAGAGTTTACTTATACAATCTATGACAATAAGTTTAATGAGATAGGGACGGTCAGAGACAAAGTGGAGCTTGCAGAAGGAGAGACCAGATGCGCTGCAGTAATGCTTGATGTCACAGTATCACAAAGATTTTTCTGGAGCGACGACAAATATGAAGTGATGGTATCCCTTGCCATGAATACTCCTGAATACATCACCAATACCCGGACAAATATTTATGCCATTGAAAAATTGGGAGAAAATGAATATTCCACTCCTATCAATGTTATTCCGGGATATCCCGTTGACGCTATCAACTGTGCAACCGACAAATGGACGGAAGATTTCTATATCACTTTCCTGACTGACAAGACTCCGGATATGGATCAAGATTTTCCTGAGTATATAGATTTTCTCGCACAATATAAACAAGTGCTCACTACATACGGTAAAGGTGGCTATCTCAGTTCGCCCAAACTTATATATGAGAAAGAAATCCCAATGCTAAATCTACCCGGCGATCAGATGTCGTCGCCAATGATGCTATGTAAAAAAATCAACGGAAAACTTGGGCTAATTTATATCCAGTATGAAAAATCTTTCTTTGTAGACCCTTCCGGTATGGGAGGCAATGAAGACATCACTCCAGACAACAACTTGATCGTCGACGTATATCAGATGAATGACAATTATCCGGCTGAAATGGAGCTCATCAACAGTGTTAAGATCAAGGCTATACAAAATACCGACAACCCTAATGTCTATTGCACATATTACGGAGTCGGCACACTCTCATGGAACGACGATGTGGACTATGAGGGTAATTATACTGCAGATGGGAGTCCGGCAATCATAGTGACCACAGACGATTATTTATTCAATGACGATGACCACTATAATTCATCTTATTATGTGTATGACACTGAGGGCAACAAAATAAAGACAATAGCTGAGAACACCTTCGACTTCGTCATGATGTCAGATCTTCAAGGATACGAGCCTCAAGCAATGTTTGTCTACACAGGTGATGAGATGGCGTTCAAATTTGTTGATCTCTACTCTTGCAATCAGGTTACAGAAATCGACCAAATGTATCGCGGTTATGGTCTATCTACTTCATTGGACAGAGTTGCGACATCTGATGGATATGTATATGCAAGCGCTCTTTCAACCGGGCTTCCCATTGATGACGAGAATGTCGGAGCCCCTGTAATTTGGATTGATAGAGAAGGAGAATTGATCAGACTTGACATTATTCCAACTGGAAAGAATATTGAAATGGCTCAAATATATATGACGTCATGCGCTCTTTCACCATATATTTTCAATACTGACAATGATCTTGAGTATATGCTCCTTGTGAAACGCAGAATGGAAAACTCTAATGTTTTGCAAGAAGAGCTCCTGATAGCTTCAATAGAAAACGGAATAATCTATTCCTTCACTCCTGATGAAGAAAAGGGTGATCTTCGAATGGTATATCTTATTGAAGAATCAGATCCTCAGCTCATAATCGCTTATCTGAATGGAAATAAGTTTACCACTGATGCTTATGATCTCCCATTCACGAAATTTACAAAAGGGAGCGGCATAGCAGAAGATCCATTCCTCATTGCCACACCGGGCGACCTTCAACAGATAAAGAGCGCTCCATCTGCTTGCTACAAAATAATTTCTGATATTGATTGCGGAGGAGTTTCTTTCAATCAGATTCCTGAATTTTCCGGCACTCTTGATGGCGACGGACATGTAATAAGCAATTTGAATTTATATTCATCTTATAAATGCGGCCTTTTCAGAGATTGCGAAGGAGCTACAGTCAAAAATATCAACTTCTATGACTGTTCAATTAATCTAAGTGGAGACTTTGAAGGAGCTCTTATTGCAGCTACTGCTTCCAAATCAACATTCGAGAATATCCATATACGTCGTTTCAGTGCTAATGGGAATAAATTCTATGGCATATTTGGCTCCATTGTGGGCAAAATGTGGACATATTCCAATATAATAGGGTGCGAAGTGACCGGAGCCGACATCAATCTTCCAGGTTGCTTAGAAGCAGGAGGCATTGTAGGCGAAATTCGGACCAGTTCCAATGTCACCGCATGTGCTTTTTCCGGAAATATTACAATAGACAATACATTGGGAGGCATTGTAGGTTCGACTACAAACGGCGATGAAGTCATATCCTTCTGTCACGTAGACGCTAATCTTAAGGCTCAGCATACTGTCGGGGGTATTGTCGGCTTCCTTGACCGCTCTAAAGTGAAGAGTAATTACGTAGAAGGCACCATAGAAGCTAAATCATGGTCTAAATGGACGAATGCCATTTCTGCCGGCGCCATTGCTGGAGAACTTGAAGGAGACTGGCAGGGAAATAATGATGTACCTATTGTAAACAATCTTATTGGGGTCACCTCTATCGCTTATCCTGAATTGACAGTGGAAGAGAAGTTTCCCCACCAGCTTGCCACAGTACATCGTATCGTAGGACGCACAAGCTATAATGCAGAGCCTGAAGCCGAATATGATGAAGATGGCAATTTCCTCAACTACAAAGATATCGTAATATATGAAGAAGGTGTCCTTAACAATCTGGTCGTATCAGATCTCGCTGTAATAGATGCTGACTTTGCTGAAAAGACTCTTGAAGGGACCACAATCGACAGGAATGATGTGGACATTGAAATGCTGAAGAAGGATCTCGGTTTTGAATTCGGAACATCATCAGAAGCTCCATGGAACTCACTGTCATGGTATGCTTACGACCCAAGTCTCTACTATGAGAGCATCGTATATATCCCGACAACGGAAATCACTGTTGAAAAGGGTGACGTTTTCAATGTTAAAATAGCGATCCTTTCTAAAGTCGAATTAACATCTGAGGAGATTTTGGATTCCTTCTTGTGTGAATATGATGAGCAAATGCTTGAGATGACCGGAAATATGAATTATGACGGAAAGACCATGAGCATTGAATTCAAAGCTCTTAAAGAGGGAAAAACAGACTTCTCAGCATCAGTGCTTGATGGGAAAGCCAGTTGCAAAGTCAATGTTGTAAATGAAAACAATGCAGTAGAAAGCATCGTTTCTAACACTTTGAATCTTGCATACGTCGATGGCTTTGTGACCGCTGAAGATTGCAATATTTCAATATTCGATATCAACGGAAACCTTATCCTCACTGGAAATGACATCTTAGACGTGAAGGCACTCCGGGATGGAATTTATGTAGTCACTGCTTCTGACAAGAATGGCAATAAAGCGACACTTAAGTTTATGAAATAATCTCTGATCCTCATTAATAAAGAAGCCGTCGGAATGATTCTGACGGCTTTTTTATTGTCCTAATTTTCCTTTTTAACAAAACTTCACAATCTATAAATCGTTAAAATTTGTTGTCAGTTTTAGATATTTCTTAAACTTTGAAAGAAATCAAACGTTCTAAAATTATAAACGGTTCCTTCAAGACGAAAACACATCTATAAATATATGAAACAGAATCTAACTAAAATTGCGGTCTACATGCTCCTTATCACAGGAGGTGGACTCGCCCTCTCTTCATGCAAGGGAAAAGACAACGCACAGCAACAACAAGCGTCTCCAGCTCTCGCAACATTGAAAGTAGTAGAAACAGATGCGGACCTTAACACTAATTATCCGGCTACTCTTCACGGGAAAAACGACGTAGAGATTCGCCCGCAAATTTCAGGTTTTCTTACTAAAGTTCATGTCAGGGAAGGACAGAAAGTATCTGCCGGCCAGCTTCTCTTCACCATCGACCAAGTTCAGCTTCAAGCAGCCGTTGACGCTGCAAAAGCAGCTGTAGCAGTGGCTCAGGCAAGTGTCAATACAGCGCAGACTAATGCTAACAATAATAAGATTCTTCTTGATAAAAATATAATCTCAGCTTCTGCTTATCAGACAAGTGTCGATCAGCTAAATGCAGCAAAAGCACAACTCGGACAAGCTCAGGCTAACCTCACCTCAGCACAAAAGAACCTTTCTTATACTCTTGTCAAAGCACCGGTAGCTGGAGTAGTCGGGACTATCGACAATAAGGAAGGATCTCTCGTATCGCCATCTACTCTTCTCACAATGCTTTCTGACAATGGAGAAATGGAAGCTTATTTCTCAATGACAGAAAAGGAGATATTGACATTGACCGACCAGGGAAGAAAGAGTATGAAACAAGTTTTGGACTCTCTCCCGGGAGTGGAACTTAAGTTAGCAAATGGGGAAATGTACAGTCAACCGGGACGCATAGTTTCCATTTCAGGTGTGCTCGACCCGGCAACAGGAAGCGCAACAGTGAAAGCATTATTCCCTAACCCTAATGGTATGCTACGCAGCGGCAATACGGGACAAGTACTTCTTCCGCAGATCAACCGTGGCGTAATCACAATTCCTCAGAAAGCTACATTTGAAATTCAAGACATGAAGTTTGTATATGTAGTCGGAGACAGCTCTAAAGTGCACCAAGCTCCGATTGTCATCGACTCCAAAAATGATGGGATCAACTATATTGTGACTAAGGGTCTGAAACCGGGCGACGTAATCGTGATCGAAGGTGTCGGCTCTTCAGTAAAAGACGGCATGGTCATCACTCCAAAGAACTAACTTAACACAACTTTCGCAAGCTCAAGTCGAAGGTTAACAATTATGTTCCAAGGAAATATAACTTGCGAAACATAAACAACTTAAATCAAACGAAATGAAACTTGATAGATTTATAAATAAACCGGTGCTGTCGACGGTGATCTCCATTTTCATCGTCATCTTCGGTATTCTTGGTCTTACAAGCCTTGCTATCGAGCAGTATCCAGATATCGCTCCTCCTACAATTTCAGTAAGTACGACGTATACCGGTGCCTCTGCACAGGCTGTGTTGAATTCAGTGATCGCTCCTCTGGAAGAGCAGATAAATGGTGCTGAAAACATGGACTATATGGTGTCTTCGGCATCTAACAATGGCTCAGCTTCCATCCAGGTTTATTTCAAGCAGGGTATGGATCCGGATATGGCAGCTGTGGATGTGCAGAACCGTGTGGCAAAAGCTGCAGCTTTCCTCCCTGCCGAAGTAAACCAAGTTGGTGTCATCACTCAGAAGCGCCAAAGCTCTATGCTTATGGTAATGGCTCTCTACGATGAAACTGATACTTATACGAGCCAATTCATCGACAACTATATGTCGATCAACATCATTCCGGAAATCAAACGTGTGTCCGGTGTTGGTGAGGCTATGGCCTTCGGCGCAGACTATTCAATGCGTGTATGGCTAAAACCTGAGGTAATGGCGCAGTATAACCTTATGCCGTCAGACATTACAGCAGCACTTGCAGAACAGAATATTGAAGCGGCACCGGGTAGCTTCGGAGACCAGGGTAATCAGACTTTCCAATATACAATGCGCTACAAAGGTCGCCTTCAGGATGAAGCTGAATTTGAAGATATTGTAATCCGTGCTTCAAAGGATGGCGAAATCCTTCGTCTTGGAGATGTGGCAGAAGTTGAGCTCGGAAAACTAAGTTACGGATTTGCCAACCGCGACAACGGACATGTCGGATCGGCAGCTATGATTTTCCAATCAGCCGGATCAAATGCAACAGAAGTAATCAAGAATCTTGAAAAACTTCAGGAGCGAGCACGTAAAGATCTTCCCAAGGGACTGGTTTTTGAGACTACAATGAGTGTCAACGACTTCTTATTTGCATCTATCCATGAGGTAGTAAAGACTCTTATCGAGGCATTTATCCTTGTGTTTATTGTGGTGTTTATCTTCCTACAAGACTTCAGATCGACTCTTATCCCTATGATTGCCATCCCTGTGGCTCTTATAGGTACGTTCTTCCTACTCTACATCTTTGGGTTTACACTCAACCTAGAGAATGGTAACCTTGGATAGTTTCAGGATTTTCAGGGATCTGAGAAACATTCCTTATCAACTAAATTCGATTATTTTGACTGTAATGTTTCTTATCCCATAATTATTCCGATGGTTATAAGCAGTCCTCACCATCAGCCTCTTTCCATGCAAGGCGTTTTCGGTCAGAATTCGGTCAATTTGATAAAGTCTGCTACGTCATTTGACAATAAAGGTAATCATGTCCTGTCAAGAGAATATGAATATGAGTTTAAGGATTCGCACATAAGTCAGTTCACTGAGTCAATGTCAGGATTTTCTTCGCTTTCCAATACTGTAACTTATAAGGTGCTTTGGACGGAAAGATAATTAGCTTTCCGGTTGAACAAGCAGTTTTAACTATAATATCAAAATGAAAACTATTGCTTGGAAGCGCGGATAATTTCGCGTTTCCCTCCGGGAGGACCTGGGAGCCGCTCGATGGAGAATCCGATCTTTTGAAGCATACGTCGTATTGCTCCTTTGGCGCAATAGGTTGTCAGTATTCCTCCTTGATTCATTGACTGATATATTTTGCTGAATATTGATGCGTCCCACATCTCAGGTTGCTTTTCAGGAGCAAAGGCATCATAATATATTACATCTATATCTTGAGGAAAACTGGTGGAAAGAAGATTGCCGATTGTTTTTATCAAGGTGAAATACGGATTGATTTCGATTTCGTTATTCCATACTGCTGAGTTCACCGCGTGAAATGCGTTTTGAAATTCCGCTGACAATTGCGCGGCATATTGTTGTGAAATTTCGGGCGACAAAGGATATAATTCAATGGAATGATAAATGGTACTGACACGCGATTCAGCAGCTGCCATTGAAGTCAGAGCAGAATTAAGACCGGTCCCGAATCCGATCTCAAAAACTTTCACGGGCGAACATGACTTTAAGGCCGCTTTCCTCCAAGCGCAATCTATGTATATGTACTTGCTCTCGGTGAAAGCTCCTTTTATCGAATGGTAATGCTCGTCAATGTCCTCTCTGTAAAGGGTAGGCGAACCGTCGGCTGTGGTTTCAAGCGTTACTTTCATCAGATTGCTCGCGAGGAGATATTATATATTTTTCGTAGTAGGAGAGGAGAAGAGTGGTGAGAGGTATCGCGATTATGAGACCAATGAACCCCATGAGCGTTCCCCAAATCGAAAGAGACAGGAAAATCAGGGCCGGATTAAGACTCATGGCTTTGCCGATGATGCGCGGCGTCAGGTAAAGATCCTGAATAACCTGAACTACGCAGTAGACAGCGAAACACTCCCACCATAACGGCCAGAAATCCACTCCCGGCGTGCCGACGGAGTAGACGAGGCATATAAAGGTGGTAGGTATAAACGAGACGAGCTGCAGGTAAGGTACCATATTGAGAATTCCGATGAACAGGCCTAAAACTATTGCCATGGGAATCCCTACTATAAGGAATCCGATACAGAAAAGGATTCCAACACAGAAAGCTACAAGAGCTTGCCCGCGGAAATATTGGTTCATGGATCGCTTTATATCACCGCCAATCTTAAAAACCATCTCGCGGTAACGCGGCATGATCATGCGTCGGAATCCACTTGCAAGCCGGTCATAATCTATCATGACAAAGACTACATAGAGCGCTACCACCCCCCAAGANAAGACTGCGAAAAGAATAGAGATCGATCCTGTGATGACCGACCATGATGCCGTCAGAGCTTCCTCTATCATGCGTGTCCATTCCTCATGGGAGAGTTTTGAGGCTATAAGTTCAAGGTCGATGTTACGGCGGAGAAATTCTTCAAGACCTTCGGGCAAAAAAGGAACCGATGCCCGCGAAGTGGCATAACGTTTCAATACGGCGGCCATCTGTCCTGCTTCATCCACTATCATGGGAATGAGGAAATAAAGGACCATCACGAGAAAGAATGTCAGCTCAAAAAGGGTGACAAGTGTGGCTGAAACGCGTCCCTTAAGATGGAGCAACCGCTTGTTGTATTGCAAGAACGGCTCAAGGATATAGGCAATCAGGCACCCGACGAGGAAGGGCAGAAGCACACCTTTAAGGGTATTGATCAGCCATATCACTCCAAGGATTATCACTATATTAATGACGAGCCTGACTGTGCGGTCCAGATCGAACCGTTCTTTATTAAAAAGATTCATTTTTATATGTGATGAAATTTAGGANACTAAATTACGAAAAATATCGCTGTCAATTGATAATTATTCGTACTTTTGCAACAAAATTAAACAAATACTTTTAAATCATCACAACTTCCCAAGAAAATGACCAATGTAAAACAAGTGCTTTCTGATAAAGCATGGGCCCGGTGGACAGCCCTGGGACTTCTTGCCATGGCGATGTTCTGCAGTTACATCTTCATGGATATTCTCTCACCTATAAAGGATCTGCTTCAGTCCACACGCGGGTGGGATTCCACGGCTTTCGGTACGATGCAGGGTTCTGAGACCTTCCTCAACGTATTTATTTTCTTCCTAATTTTCGCCGGCATCATCCTTGACAAGATGGGCGTCAGGTTCACGGCAGTACTTTCAGGTGCCGTGATGCTCGTCGGTGCAGTAATCAACTGGTATGCATTGACCGATCAGTTCATCGGAAGCTCGCTCGACGTGTGGTTCACCAATCACCTCAACCATATCCCGGTTTTCGATTCCCTCGGCATTGCGCCTTTTTACGAAGGGATGCCCGCTTCCGCTAAATTCTCAGCGGTTGGATTCATGATATTCGGCTGCGGTGTTGAAATGGCCGGAATCACGGTGAGCCGCGGTATCGTCAAATGGTTCAAGGGTCGCGAGATGGCACTCGCAATGGGCTCGGAAATGGCTCTCGCCCGCTTAGGTGTTGCCACCTGTATGATTTTCTCGCCTATGTTTGCCGAGCTCGGAGGAGTAATTTCCGTATCCCGATCGGTAGCATTCGGAGTGGTCCTTCTCATGATCGCGCTCATCATGTTTATCGTATACTTCTTCATGG
>WFLX010278830.1_pt1 | contig 17329 bp, 14 predicted proteins | sample 4967041 | NCBI WGS metagenome assembly WFLX01 (sample SAMN12857096, study PRJNA449069) | gut metagenome | isolation source: stool from male and female vole | host: Microtus ochrogaster | place: USA:Florida | collected 2017 | reverse complement strand
GCGCAAACTCCACAGGAATTGCAGTTCCTGTTTGTCGTAGGGTGCGGACCATCCATCGGCTTCTTATAAGGACGGTTACCTTGCACGGCAGGGATGGCCTCATTGCCACTTGCAACTTTTTGGGCGATTTTCAATCCGAACTCTTGCAAGGTGTGTCTGTCTTCTGCATCAGGACGACCTTGTCCGTATTTCCTTATTATACTGTGTTCTGCCACTGCCCCTATTGCTGCAATCACACGGAAACCCAATTCCGTGGCAACGTCGTGCAATTCGAGCAATGCGTCATCGTATGCCCTGTTTCCATAAACNACGACTATTACGCATTGTGCATGGTTGCTTTCAATCTGTCTTAACCGCTCTATTGCAAGTGCAGGCACACGACCGGCAAACACAGGCATTGCGATGACGGCCAAGTCGTTTTCGTCAAGCTGAAGAAGCCGGACGTTCTCTGCCTTCACGCAGAGATCCACAGTCTCACCATTATTGAATCCTGCTTTCATGCCGGCAGTCAGGTATTCGCAGACACGCCTGGTTCCTCCTGTCGGACTGAATACTATTTGATGTAACTTCATTTTTATTTTTGTCCTTTTATATCATCTAATTATTGACAAATTACGACCTTTTGAACTGTAGAGTCCAACAGCAAATGCAAAGTTACGCAAAATGTTTGAAAAAGCATTTGAGTGGCGTTTCAAAATTTAGCTTGTCTNTGGGTCTTCTGTTCAATTTCTTCTGTATCTCCNTNATTCGTCTGTCAGTGAAGTCCTCAAAATTAGCCTTTTTTTAGGCNGTATCTTCTGATGAGTNTGTTTGCATTCTCAATGGCTCCCTTCTGCCATGGGGAGTACGAGTCTGTAAAATAGACGGTCACCTTCTCCCTGTTCCTCATCGAGAGCCTTCTTGTTATCTCCTGATGCGTCGCAAACTCGCACCCGTTGTCCGTTGTTATGGTCCTGAGTGTCGAACGGTACGGGTACAGCAGCCTCGCCACGGTCTGTGCCGCAGGCATGGCTTTCCGCCCATGCTTCAGTCTCTCCATGATGATGAAGTTCGTGGAGCGCTCCGTAAGAGTAAGTATGGCGTGTCCGTAAGCATCGACGATGGTGTCCATCTCCCGGTCCCCGAACCTCTTTCCGTCGGCTTCCGCCAGAGTTCTTCTCAATTCAGCACAACGGCGCTTTCGTCTAGCGGCTAGGACACATGGTCCTTACAGGGTAGCGCCTGGGGATGCGAGACCGCAAGTTCGAGACTTGTCATCCCGACCTACAAAACCACACTGATTTACTCTGTAATTCAGTGCAATTCTTCTGTCGTGTAGGGGCGCACGCATGCCAATAGTTAGTGATGTGGGCGATGCCGAAAAAATAAAAGGACTCCGCCAATGCGAAGTCCTTCTGTAGCGCCTACGGGAATCGAACCCGTGTTCCATGCGTGAGAGGCATGTGTCCTAGCCGCTAGACGAAAGCGCCGTTGTGCTGAATTGAGAAGAACTCTGGCGGAAGCTGGGGGATTCGAACCCCCGGTACGGTAAACCCGTACGTCAGTTTAGCAAACTGGTGGTTTCAGCCACTCACCCAAACTTCCTTTCCTGCAAGATTTCAAAAGGCATTTCTGCCGTCTTCTCTTCTCAATTGCGATGCAAAGGTAGAGGATTTTTGCGAACTGTGCAAGCGTTTCAGGATTTTTTTTGTAACTTTGTAAAAAGTTTCTTCAAACATGACAGAAAATCTTTCCATTCAGCTTCCTAAAGGATGTTTCCTCGTGCGTTTGCCCAAAATATCCGATGCACGCGGCCATTTGGCTTTTGGTGAGGCTGAACGACACATTCCCTTCGCCATTAAGCGCGTGTTCTGGACTTATGGCATCAAGGACGGTAACTTGCGCGGCGACCATGCTCATCGCACCTGTCAGATGGTGATATTCCCGCTTGGCGGCTCGTTCGACATTGAATTGGACGATGGGCACCACCAGGTGCTCCTTCACATGGCCGACCCCAGTGTGGGCATCTTCGTTCCGCCACTTGTGTGGTGCAAGTTGTCGTCATTCTCTCCTGAAGGAACATGCGTCAGCCTCGCATCGGAGGAGTACCGTGCGGAGGACTACATTCATTCATATCAAGAATTTCTGAGCCTGACAAGACCATGACCATCATACCTTATTCAATAAACAGGCGCGACATTTGGGACGACTTTATTGACAGTTCCAAAAATGGCACCTTCCTGCTCAAACGCAGTTTCATGGACTACCATAGCGATCGCTTCTTCGACTGTTCGCTGATTATCTATGCCGGCATATCGCCCGATGAGGAGTTCAAGGAGACGCGCCTGACCACGCGCGACTTGGTGGCTGTCTTTCCTGCCAACTGGGACGAGAAGAGCCAGACGGTCTATTCGCATCAAGGGCTTACCTACGGCGGACTGGTGGTGCTGCCCGATGTGACACAGAAAGAGGTGATGGACATGATGCAGGCTGTGGTGCTTTACTACTATGACTATATGCAGGCACGCAGGTTGGTGTATAAACCTATANCTTATATATATAGTAGGATTCCATCGGGCGAGGACCTCTACGCACTGTTCCGTGCTGGCGCGCAACTCTCGCGGCGTCTGGTCAGTACGGTTGTGGTGATGCGCAATCCGCTGAAGATGCGCACCCTCCGCATCCGCCAATCGCGCAAGGCACTTGAGCATGGCTTCTACATCGACCGCATGGCGGAGGGCGATGAGGCAACGCTCACTGAGTACTGGGCGCTGCTTGAAGAGGTTCTCATGAAGCATCACAATTCGCATCCCACACATACGCTGAAGGAGATACGCATCTTGATGAATTGTTTTCCAAAGAACATCAAGCTCTATCTTGTGAAGCGCGACCAGACGATAGTGGCGGGTACGATTATCTTCGAATGGCGGCAGGNGGCGCATGTACAATACATAGCCAGCGGCGNTGAAGGCCGTGAGNTCGGNGCGCTCGNTTTGCTTTTCCGTCATTTGGTGTGTGAGCGGTACAAGCAGTATGAGTATGTGGATTTTGGTACCTCCAATGAGGATGGAGGCCGTTACCTCAACGAAGGGCTTATCTTCCAGAAAGAGGGATTCGGCGGGCGTGCTGTCTGCTATGATACATACGACATAGATGTCGCCAAGGCCGTTCGTGCTTACCGCTCGTCGGAAGAGGTGCAGGGGAACAGACCGGTAAAGTATCTTGACCTGCAAGCCCTCAACAATTCCTTTGAGCCGGAGCTTTCGGCCGAGGTAACGCGTGTGGTGCAGGGCGGATGGTATCTGCTGGGCAATGAGAATGCGCGTTTCAGCGAAGCCTTTGCAGCATATAGTGGTGCCAAGCACTGTGTGCCTTGCGGCAATGGTTTGGATGCTTTGACCATGATACTGCTTGGCTATAAGCGGCTACTTGGCTGGGGCGATGATGCTGAGGTCATCGTGCCGTCTAATACCTATATAGCCAGCATTCTGGCGGTGAGTCGTGCCGGCTTGTGTCCGGTGCTGTGCGAACCCCGTCTGGACGACTATCTTATCAACCCTGCTCTCATTGAAGAGTGCATCACTGTTCGCACGCGTGCCATTATGGTGGTGCACCTCTACGGACGTGTCTGCGACATGCGTCCTGTCATGGAGGTGGCGGCGCGTCATGGTCTGAAGGTAATAGAGGACGTGGCGCAGGCGCACGGTGCGCTGTACGAAGGTGTACGTGCCGGACATCTGTGCGATGCAGCAGGCATCAGTTTCTATCCTGGCAAAAATCTCGGTGCGCTTGGCGATGCCGGTTGTGTGACTACCGACGACGAGGAGTTGGCAGCTTGTGTGCGCACCATGGCTAACTATGGTAGTCAGGAGAAGTACCTCAATGAGATGAAGGGACTCAACAGCCGTATGGATGAGTTGCAGGCTGCTGTGTTGTGTCTCAAGCTTGGGCGTCTGGATGCCGACAACGAAGCGCGTCGTCGGGTGGCGCGTGCTTACGATGCAGGCATAACCAATCCGCTCATCACTCTGCCTGTGCCTACGGTGGACCCATTGCAGAACGTCTATCACGTCTATCCTGTCCGTACACCGGAGCGTGACAGGTTGCGGGAGCATCTGGCGAAGGCAGGCATCGAAACCGTGGTGCATTATCCCGTCCCACCTCATCGCCAGCAGGCGTACAGCGAGTGGAACGAGCGTACCTATCGCATTAGTGAGCGCATTCATCGCGAGATTCTTTCGCTTCCCATTTCGCCATTGATGTCCGATGAGCAAGTGCGTCGTGTTATCTGTGCTTTGAATAATTACGAACGCTGAAAACAGTCCGCGGCTGTCCGGATAAAAGTTTGCGGTTCGTCACGGAAAGTCACGCTACGCTGCCACGGAAAGGGAGTATTGGGTGATAAAGGAAGAAGGGCATTGCCTCACGGCAACGCCCTTCTTATTGGTTGGTTGGAAAAAGTCTAATTGAAATAATGGTTTGTGATTGATTTTAAGCCTCTGCGGGAGTTTCTGTTGCACCCTCAGTAGCTTCTGCAGCTTCAGCTTCTGCCTTAGCAGCGGCTTCAGCTTCAGCCTTGGCAAGAGCCTCGGCAGCCTTTTTGTCAGCTACTTTCTTCGCGATCTCTTCGTTGGCCTTCTTCTCTGCCTCTAAGCGTGCTGCGTTGGCAGCCTTTTTGTCGGCTTCGTTTTTGGCTGTTAACTTGTCCAGACCCTTTTGCTTGTCTGCCTTCCACGCAGCGAATTTCGCTTCGCAAGCGGCTTCGTCAAAAGCGCCCTTCTTAACACCACCACGCAGGTGCTTCATGAGATACACACCTTCGCCGGAGAGGAGGTTGCGAACCGTGTCGGTGGGCTGTGCGCCACACTCTACCCAGTAAAGGGCACGGTCGAATTTCAAATCTACAGTGGCTGGGTTGGTGTTCGGGTTGTAAGTACCAATCTTCTCTGTAAATTTACCATCTCGTGGTGCTCTTACATCAGCGATGACGATGCTGTAGAAGGCATAGCCTTTACGGCCGTGACGCTGCAATCTGATTTTTGTTGCCATAATTTGAATTAAACTTTTATAGGTTTGAAATATGCCATTAACTCGTAATGGCGGCGCAAAGGTACAATTTTCTTTTGATGTACAATGCAATAAGTGTGTTTTTTTTCGCTTTTGAGCCTCTTTTGTCGGGGAGAAGGGTTCAGAAGCGCTTTACGTCTTCTATTTCTTTTATCTTTTTCAAGTCGTGGCAGATGGACTGGAGATCGGACACGTCGTGCACGCCGAGTTTGATGTCGGCGGTGAAGAGTCCGTCGTTCGTTTCTATGTGTACGCTGTGGATGTTCATGTTGAGTTGTTGCGAGAGGATGCCCGTTATGCGGTGCAGAACACCCACGCGGTCGAATCCGACTATGTGTAGAGTGGCGGGGAAGGACAGTTGTTTGTGTGTGTCCCAGTTGGCTGCCAGAATGTGGTTGCCGTCGCTGGCCTTGAGTCGCTTTGCCACCTCGCACTGTCGTTTGTGGATGGTGATGTGCCGTTTGCCGTCGAAGTAGCCCAGCACGTCATCGCCGGGGATGGGGTGACAACAGTCGCAGATAATGTAGTGGCTGATAGTCTCTTCGTTCAGGATGAGCGGCTTTTTCTTGTCCACCTTGATGGGGGTGTTGTTCTCGCTTTCCTGTTGGCTGTCTTCATTGCGGTGGCGTTTGAAGATGGTCAGGTAGCGGCTCCATTTTTTCTTGCCGGGTTCTTTGTCGTTCAGTGCGGCCAAATCGGCATCGCCCAGTGTGATGGTGTGTGCCCCGATGGCAGCCAGCAGTTCTTCGCGTGTGGCAAGGGCATGCAGTTCGCACAGTTTCCCGATGTTGATGCTGTTGGGTTCCTTTTCGATCTTCTGAAAAAAATCGTTCATCAGCTCTTCGCCCTGTTTCTGCATCTCACGTTCTTCGCGTCGCAGGATGGCTTGAATCTTGCCCTTAGCTTTGGCTGTTGTGGTAAATTCTATCCACTTGGGATCGACTTTCTGGTTTTTCGATGTGAGTATTTCCACTTGGTCACCGCTTTGCAACACATGGCTGATGCCGACGAGTTTGTGGTTGACCTTGGCGCCGATGCAGTGTGTGCCGAGGAATGTGTGCACGCTGAAGGCAAAGTCGAGCACCGTGCAGCCGGCGGGCATTGTCTTGAACTCTCCCTTGGGCGTCACGACAAAGATTTCCATGGCGAAGAGGTTGAGTTTTATGGTGTCAAGGAAGTCGATAGCGTTAGGCTGCGGGTCGTCCAGGATTTCCTTGATGGTGTGGAGCCATTTGTCGAGTTCGTTCTCGCTGTCCTGAGTGGTTTTGCTGCCTTCCTTGTATTTCCAGTGAGCAGCAAAGCCCTGTTCTGCCATGTCATCCATGCGGCGGCTGCGTATTTGCACCTCAACCCATCGTCCCGTCTTGCTCATGAGGGTGGTGTGCAGTGCTTGGTAGCCATTGGCTTTTGGTGTGGAGAGCCAGTCACGGAGCCGGTCGGGGTGCGGCTTGTATAACTTGCTTGCTATGGCATAGATGCGGAAGCATTCGTCTATTTCGTCCATGCCTTCTTCTGCATCGAAAATGATGCGCACGGCCAGAATGTCGTATATCTCATCGAACGCCACATGCTTGTTCTGCATTTTGTTCCAGATGCTGTAGGGCGCTTTGATGCGTGCCTTTATCTCGTAACGCAGGCCTGTGGCGTCGAGTTTCTGGCGGATGGGGGCTGTGAACTGTTCGAAGATGCTGTTCAGATGCTCCTGCATGCCTGCCAGCTTCTCTTTGATGTTGTTGTACTCCTCGGGGTGTTCGTAGCTGAAGCTGAGGTCTTCGAGTTCCTCTTTTATTTTGTTCAGCCCGAGTCGGTTTGCCAGAGGAGCGTAGATGTAGAGCGTCTCGCCGGCTATCTTGTATTGTTTGTTGGGTAGCTGGCTGCCCAGAGTGCGCATGTTGTGCAGGCGGTCGGAGATTTTGATGAGGATGACGCGGATGTCATCGCTCATGGTCAGGAGCAGTTTTTTGAATGATTCGGCCTGTGCCGATGCTTTGTCGCCGAAGATGCCGCCTGAGATTTTTGTCAGTCCATCCACTATCTGGGCAATTTTCGGGCCGAAGATGTTGGTGATGTCCTCCACGGTGTACTCCGTGTCCTCTACCACGTCGTGAAGCAGTGCAGCGCAGATGCTGGTGCTGCCCAGCCCTATCTCTCCGCAGGCTATTTGTGCCACGGCGATGGGGTGCATGATGTATGGTTCGCCCGAGAGTCTGCGCACGCCTTTGTGCGCTTGCTTTGCGAAGTTGAACGNCNTGTCGATAATTNCAACATGCTTGNGGTNGTGGGATGCCAGATATGTGTCGAGGAGATGCCNGTAGGCGGTGCTTACCAGTCNCTCGTCTTCTATTTCGCGGATGCTCTTCTCTTCCATAATACCATATTATATTATTGTATGTGCACGATGAGCGTCGGTTTGTTCAGCCCTTGTCAGTCGTTGTTGGCCCTGTCGCCCCTTTTTTGTCATGCAGTCTCCGTGTGCTTTTCTGTTGCGTGTGCGGTGTGCAGCCCGGGAGTCATCTTATTTTAAGTTTCTGCCCGGCACGGAGGTTGGTGTTTTTCATACCGTTGAGGCGTTGGAGTTTTTCCACGGTCGTGTGGTGTCGCTTTGCTATGGTGCCGAGTGTTTCGCCTTTGTGCACGGTGATGGTGTTACCGTTGCTGTTGTTCTTGGCCTGCGGCAATACGGCGGCGGGAACTTCTGCCACGGGCACTTCCGNCGTGGGGACGAAGATTGAGTCGCCTGCTTCGATGAAAGCGTTGATGGCGGCCGGCGGCATGCGGAGGGTGCAGGGATGCGCAGCACCGGGGATGAGCGAGGTGCGGTACTGCGGGTTGAGTGTGCGGAGTTCGTCGGCTGTGATGTTACACAGTTCGGCGATGCGCTCAATGTGTACGTTGCGGTTGACTTGTATTGTGTCGGTGCAAGGGGGAAGTTTCGTATTGATGGGGCAGATGTTGTGTTCGCAGTAGTAGTTCATGATGTAGTTCGCTGCGATGAAGGCGGGCACATAGCCGCGTGTCTCTGCCGGCAGGTAAGGGCAGATGGCCCAATAGTCGGTGATGCCTCCGGCGCGCTTTATGGCTTTAGTGATGTTGCCGGGTCCGCAGTTGTAGCTGGCTATGACAAGAGTCCAATCGCCGAAGATGCTGTAGAGGTCATGCAGGTAGTGCGCAGCGGCATAGCTTGCTTTGATTGGGTCGCGCCGTTCGTCGATGAGGCTGGTCACGTCGAGCCCGTACTGTTTTCCGGTGCCTATCATGAATTGCCACAGGCCGACGGCGCCTGCGCGGCTCACTGCGGTGGGGTTGAGTGCGCTCTCTATGATGGGCAGGTAGCGCAGTTCCAGAGGCAGCTGGTAGCTTTCAAGCGCTTCCTCGAAGATGGGAGTGTAGAAGTTGTTTGCGCCCAGCATGACGGCAACGGAGTGGCGGAGCCGGTTGCTGTACTGGNNGNTGTATTTCTGCACGATGTCGTTGTAGGGCATNGGCACCACGTTAGGCAGCCGGCTGAGGCGTTGTGCGTANGTAGCAGCGNCNTATTGTGGATTTTCCCCGGTGCTTTGACAGTTGTCGTCGAAGAAAAGGAAGTGTCGGGTCTGCCAGTCGGAGAGCAGGCTGTCTATCTCGTGCGGCTGCATACCTTCGGGCAGTATGAGGCCTTCGGGGTTTTCGTCCGTAGTCTGTGCCAGACAGGCGTTGCCGGTGCAGAAGAGCGGCAGGATCAACAGAATGGAGCGGTATGCGGTGCGAAGATTCAGGTGCATGGCTGTGGTGTTTAGAAGTTAAGAATACATTGTATGCCGGGGCATGTGTTGCGGCGGTGTATGTCTATGCGTTCTGTCTCGATGAAAGTGGGTTGCAAGTGCAGGCTCAAGTCACGCGAGATGTCGAAGGTGGAGAGTTCGGCATCAACGTATGCGTCGATAACAGAGAGCAGATAGACACCGCCAAAGGCAAAGAGGCTCATGTCGCGGTACTTACGGAAGAAGTCTTTTTTGTGCTGGAAGATGCTTTTGAATCGTTCTTCCTTGCCGACGATGCTGTAGTTGTGTGGCAACATCTTCTCGTAGCTCTTGGTGTTCGGGTCGCTGTCCATGATGTCGAGGTAGGCTTGCGAATAGTCCTTGAGCATCTGCGAGTTCCAGGTCAGTGCATAAATGCAACCGAGGAATCCGCCATAGACGATGGGCAGTTTCCAGTATTTGCGATTGTAGAACTGCCCGGCTCCGGGAATCACTAGACCGAGCCAAAGGGCACGGATGGGGTCGGGTTTGAATTTGGACAGATCGCGGTGTGCCCGTTTCTGCTTCATGATGTTGCGGGTGATGGCATTCAGGGCGAGTGTGTCGAAGGCGAGTGTATCCTGTTGCAGAGAGTCGGCGCCGGCCTCTTTGGGCAATGGCAGCGGTGCGGACGCTGTGGCCAAAGAGTCGGTCCTGAATGCAGGTATGCTGTTCTGAGCCTGTAGCATAGGAACCACGCCAAGCAAGAAAAGCAGGAGCATCAGGGGCGGGAAGGTGTGCCTCTTGATGTTCATTCGCGCAGTTTGTCGAGCATTTCAACGATGCGTTCCAGTTCCGCCTCGTTGGCAAAAGGGATGCTGATTTTTCCTTTACCGCTGTTGGAGCAAGTCATTTCCACACGCGTGAGAAAGATTTTTCTCAGGCTGTCGCGCAACACGTTGTAGTCTGCGCTCAGGTTCGACCCCTTCTGGCGGATGCGTCCGCCGTTTTTTGTCTTGACGGAGCCGCCTTGGCTGAGTTGTTTTACCATGTCCTCGATTTTCCGGACGCTGATGTGTCCTTCCTTCATCTCGGCAAAGACCTTGAGTTGCGCCTCGGGGTCGGAGAGCGCGAGGAGAGCGCGGGCATGCCCCATGTCGATTTCTCGGTTGCGGAGTGCCACCTGTATGGGAGCCGGCAATTTAAGCAGGCGGAGGTAGTTGGTGACGGTGGCGCGGTTCTTTCCCACGCGTTCGCTGAGTTGCTCCTGCGTGAGGTTATACTGTTCGATGAGGTTTTGGTAGGCAAGCGCCACTTCGAGGGCCGTGAGGTCCTGGCGTTGTATGTTTTCCACCAAAGCCATTTCCATCATGTTCTCGTCGTCAACAGTGCGGATGTATGCGGGGATGGTGGTCAGTCCGCAACGCTGTGAAGCACGCCAGCGTCGTTCGCCGGCAATGATGATGTAGCTGCCGTTGCCCATGTCGCGCAGGGTGATGGGCTGTATGACGCCTATCTGCCGAATGCTGTTGGCCAGCTCTTGCAGGCTGTCGTCGTCGAAGTCGCGTCGGGGCTGGTTGGGGTTGGGCCGGATGTCATCCATGCGGACCTCGCAGATGTTGGAGGAGCCGTTGGTCTGTATCTCTTCGGTTTGCAGCAGAGCATCAAGGCCGCGGCCCAATGCTTGTCGTTGGTGTTTCTTGGGGATTGCCATGTGTGACGGTTTTGGTGTTTGCTGTTTTGGATGCGTCCTGTCCCGGTTCGGATGGATGTAGGACAATGGTGTCCTGCTCTCTCACTTCTTGTTCTTGTCGATGATTTCCTGTGCCAGTGCCAAGTGTGCCTTGGAGCCGGCTGCGTCGGCATCGTAGAGGATGGCGGGCACTCCGTGGCTGGGTGCCTCGCTGAGCTTCACGTTGCGCTGGATGACGGTCTTGAAGACGAGTTCGCGGAAGTGGCGTCGCACCTCTTCGTAGATTTGGTTGGCCAGCCGCAGACGGCTGTCGTACATTGTGAGCAGGAAGCCTTCTATCTCCAAAGCCGGGTTCATGCGTGTCTTCACAATCTTCACCGTGTTGAGCAACTTGCTGATGCCTTCTAAGGCGAAGTATTCGCACTGCACGGGGATGATGACGCTGTTGCTGGCTGTCAGCGCGTTGACGGTGATGAGGCCGAGGCTGGGGCTACAGTCGATGAGGATGTAGTCGTAGTCGGCCGCCACGGGCTGGAGCAACTCTTTGAGGATGCGTTCCTGATTCTTGAAGTTCAGCAGTTCTATTTCCGCACCCACCAAGTTGATGTGCGAGGGCACGATGTCCAGCCCATCGATGTCGGTGGTGTAGATAATGTCTTTGACGCCAACCTGTCCGAGCAGCGCGTTGTAGATGGAACTTTCAATCTTGCTGACATCAAGGCCCATGCCGCTTGATGCGTTGGCCTGCGGGTCGGCATCGACGAGGAGCACTTTCTTCTCAAGCGTTGCGAGCGAAGCGGCGAGGTTCATGCATGTCGTAGTCTTGCCCACACCGCCTTTCTGGTTGACGATGGCTATGGTTTTACTCATGTAGTTTTTCTGTCTTGTCTTGAATCTGTCGGCAAAGTTACATTAAAAGTGCGAGAGTTGCGCGATTTTGTCTTGCCAGAATGGCTCAAGTGTTGATAACTTCCTTTTTTTGTGGATAACGGGCGTTATTTTAGGCGCGAAGATATGAAAATCTTTTCAATTGGCTGTGATGGTTGGCGATTTTTTATTACCTTTGTGCTGTTAATGCACGATAAATATGCCAAAAAGGCCTCTCATACTCATTTCTAACGACGACGGCGTGCAGGCACAAGGCATTCGCGAACTCACATCGTTGATGTGCCAGTTGGGCGATGTCGTTGTGGTGGCGCCCGATGGTCCCCGTTCGGGGGCGGCATGCAGCATATCGCCCATCACCCCGGTCACCCTTCGGGAAGTGTCGCGCAGGGACGGCCTGTTGGTTTATCGGTGCAGCGGCACGCCCACCGATTGCGTGAAGCTGGCGCTTGAAAAGGTTGTGCCGCGCACACCGGACCTCGTGGTCAGCGGCATCAACCACGGCGACAATGCCTCCGTCAGCCTGCATTACAGCGGCACGGTGGGCGCGGTGCTCGAAGCCTGCATGAAGCAGATTCCCGCCATTGCTTTCAGCCTGCGCACATCCTCCCGCCAGTGCGACTTCCAGCCCTATCGGGCCGCGATAGCCGACACGGCGCGCCACGTCCTCACTCATGGCCTTCCGCCTGACGTGCTTCTGAACGTGAATTTCCCCGAAGTGTCGCAGTTGGCGGGCGTCAAGGTGTGTCGTATGGCGCGTGGCACCTGGAAGCAGGAATGGGAAGAGACNGCCCCGGGCGAGTTCGCGCTGACAGGTTATTTCGTGAATCTTGAGGCCGAAGCCGAGGACACCGACTATTGGGCTCTGGACCATGCTTATGCCGCCATTACGCCCTTACAACTCGACATGACGGCATACGGCGCGCTGGACGAATTGCGAGGGTTGGCGGAACCCGACGGGACGAAACGTCAGTAGCGGCAAACAAACCTTCCGAACCGCAAACGTGCACTCATCCAACCGTCCGGCAACAAAACAGCGAACGGGGAACTCTAAAAACGCGTAACGTGATGAAATACTATCTCATAGCAGGTGAGGCAAGCGGCGACCTCCATGCGAGCCGCCTGATAGCGGCATTGCGTGAGGCCGACGCAGAGGCGCGGTTCCGCTGTTTCGGAGGCGACATGATGCAGGCAGAGGGTGCAGAGTTGGTGCATCACTATCGCGACCTTGCCTATATGGGCATCTTCCCCGTGCTCCTGCATTTGCGCACCATCCTGCGCGGCATGAAGCACTGCCGGCAGGACATACTGGCCTGGCAGCCCGATGTGGTGATTCTTGTGGATTATCCCGGCTTCAATCTGAAGATGGCAAAGTTCCTGAAGCGGCATAGCCGGATACCCGTCTATTACTATATCGCACCAAAGGTATGGGCGTGGAAGGAGTACCGCGTGAAGCACATTAAGCGCTATGTAGACCAGCTTTTCAGCATTTTGCCGTTCGAGGTGCCCTTCTTCGAAGGCAAGCATCATTGCCCCGTACACTATGTGGGCAATCCCACTGTGGACGAGGTGGAGGCGTACCTGCATCGGCATCCGGCCGATGCCGATGCTTTCCGGCGCGACAACGGGCTCGACCGGCGCCCCGTTATCGCTCTGTTGGCAGGCAGTCGCAGGCAGGAGGTGCGTGACAACCTGCACCGCATGGCAGAGGCTGCCGCTCCCTATGCAGATTGCTATCAGCTGGTGCTCGCCGCTGCTCCGGGACTGGATGATGCTTTCTATCGGGAGCAAACCCGGGGGTTGGACATCTCTCTGGTGCGTGGCCAGACGTATCGCCTGTTGCAGCACAGCACGGCGGCATTGGTGACCAGCGGAACGGCAACACTCGAGACGGCGCTCTTCAGGGTGCCGCAGGTGGTGTGCTACTACATGAAGGCCGGATGCCTTGCCTCCCTTGCACGCCGCCTGATACTGAACATACCCTACATCTCGCTCGTCAACCTCGTCAGTGGCGAGGCTGTCGTGCCTGAGCTCGTGGCAGAGGAAATGAGTCCTGACAATGTGCGCCGCCACTTGGCTGCCATCCTGCCCGGAGGCTCCGCACGCTCTTTGCAACTCGCGGGCTATGNACGAATGGCNGACCTCCTGGGCGAAGCCGGAGCACCCGCCCGGGCNGCACGGATNATGTTGCAGACGCTGAAAGCTCGCAACAGCACCCGCACAGCGCGTTGACGCATGACAAGCACTCTATTCATTAACCCTTTAATACTTATTGTTATGATACGATTGAATTGTTTCTTCCAAGCCAAGAAAGGCAAGTACAACGAAGCGCTCGAAGCAGCCATCCTGCTCACGGCAAAAACCCAAAAGCACGAAGGTGTCATTTCCTACGACGTCTTTGAAAGTGCAACACGAAAGGACATCTTCATGTTCTGCGAGACGTGGGAGAGCCAGGAAGCGCTCGACAAGCATGCCGCCACACCCGAGTTCATCGAGCTGGTTGGCATCATCGAGAAGTGCGGAGAAATGAAAATCGAGAAGCTGTCGATGTAACAGTCCGTGCCATGCCTGCGCGCTGCGCCACACTGTCTGTCCGCATGGACAAAGAGGTAGGTCGGCCAACAGCGTGCGGCATCGTCTTGTCCGGCACGCTGCATGATGTCATGCAGCGTGCCGTGTTGTTTTGTGCGGCACGCCGTATGGCTTCCGGCGGCGTGTCGTTTCTGCTGTCAACGTGCTATGACGATGCGGGTGACAACAGCTTTGTCGCCGTCCTCCGTGTTTGCCACAACGTGGTAGATGCCGTTTGCCACGCGCTGCCCGTTGTTGGCGCAGCCGTTCCAGACGCAGGTGCCTCCCGACGAGGTGCCGTTCCATATCAGTTGTCCGCCGGTGGAGACAATCTTCACTTCGGCGTTTTGCGTCAGACCGCGTATGGCAATGGGGCCGTTGTAGTCGCCTTCCACGGGATTGGGGAAGACGAGCACATCGGCCTTGTTCAGTTCCTTTTCGGGTTCTGTGGCATCGGCAATGTAGCTGCACACGCCTTTGTCGGTGCCGAACACCACTTCGCCTGTCTCGTGATGGATGGCGATGCTCTGCACGGTGTTGCTGAGCAGGGGCGTGTCTTCCGCAGTGAAGTGGTGTATCATCTCCTGGCAGTCGGCGCTGATGAGGTATGCNCCGTCGTTGTGCGTGCCTACCCACTTGCGGTTGGCAGCATCGATGGTCACGCAGGCAACGGACACGCCGTTGAGCAGATAGTCGGCCAGACCGCTGCCGTCGTTGCGGTTTATCTTGACTTGTGTGAACTGGTAGTTCGAACTGAACACTTGGTTGAGATTCTCCATGAGGAAGAGTCCGGCGGAAGTGCCCACCCAGACGTTGCCTTCGCGGTCCTCGCAGAGGCAGAAGTATTGGTCGGGGCTGTAGGGCGTACCGTCCTGATTGATGAAATCCTTGTGCAGTATGGTGCGGTCGTCCGTAGCGCGTTCCGTGCCTTTTGTGTCGATGACGAAGACGCCTCTTTGCTCAAGGCGTCGGCTGCTGACGAACACGAGGCCGCTGCTGTGGTGCAGGATTTGGTCGATGAGCGAGGCAGAGCTGAAGGGTTCGTAGGACAGGTCGTACCAGTTCCCGTCGGGTTTGAGGACGTGCAGTGCAGGGTCCACCTGGCTGCTTGCCATCCAGAGATTGCCTTTTGCGTCGTAGCTCAGGGCAGAACACGACACATAGTTATAATAGCGTCGGCTGCTGGGCAGGATGCTTTTCAGGGGGGAGTTGTCGGAATCGTAGAGCTTGACGAATTTGCCGTCCTTGTATTCGCACAGTCCGGTGCGGAAGAGGCTGGCAAAGTGGTGTGAGGGGTCGTTGGGGTCTTGCACGAGGTTGGTCGTGTTCTTGATGTTCATGTCGGGGCGGCCGGACGGACGTTCCATTTCGGTGAAGTTGGTCCACTGCCCGTTCTCGTAGGTCATGGCGGCGGGAGGGTATAGAGCGTCTGCCACAGTGTTGATGCCGCCGGCCACGAGGAGCCGNTTGCCNTCCCAACAGATGTTGTATGCCATGTCGGCTTTCGGGCTGCTGGGCTGTATGACGGTGCCGGCGGGNGTGAATGCCGTGTCTTCCAGCCTGTAGCTCTTCAGTCCGTTCTCCTGTTCGCTCATCCAGAAGAGGCCTTTGCTACAGGTGACGTCCTTCCATGTGTTCTCTGTCTTGACGATGTTGGGGGCGGTGTTGATGTCGGTGGTGAGACCAATCTGTGTGTTGTTGCCCCAGATGAGCATGTCGTCGCAGATGTTGAGATAGCTGAAGCTGCCGGTGTCGTAGCGGCGTGTCTTGTTGCCGTCGTCCAGGTCGATGACGAAAAGTCCGTCGGGGTTCATGCCCAGCAGTTGCTGCCGGAAGATGCAGATGTGCGTCCAAGCTCCCCATGGCACGTGCTGTTCCCAGTTGTCCTTTAAGTGCATGTTGCTTTTCTTGCTGCATCGGCGGATGATGTCTTGGCAGCCGATGTAGACTGCATCGTCGGTGGCAGTGATGCAGTTGATTCTGGCGGAGGCGCTGTTGTTGCTGTTTGCAAAGTCGAGCCGGTAAGTGTTGCGGAAGACGCCTTCCTTTATGTCTAATTCGATGAAGCCGAATCCGGTGACTAAATAGGCGGTGGTGCCGTGGATGCCGATGGATGTTATTTCTTTGTCGGCAATGTTTTTTTCCTTGAGGGCGGGAATGTTGGTGATGTTGCCGTCTTTGTCGAGCAGATCGATGTTACTGTTCTTATATACGATGAGCAGCTTGCCGGCCTCCTTGCTGTATCGGATGAGTGCGATTTCCTTGTCGCTGAGCAGATTCAGATAGTCGAGGGTGCGCACTTCGCCGTCTTCGGTGTCGTAGGTGAGCAGGTTGCCGTTCATGAGTGCATAGACGGTGTTGCCTGCGGGTGCGTTTTGTGTGGCGTTGAAGTAGCTGAGGTATAAGTGCCAGGAGCCTAACTGTTGGGCTGCTACGGCGAGGCAGAATCCGCAGAGGAGCGGTGTCAGGAGGGTCAGTTTCGTTGTCATGTGATGGTGTGTGTTCAGACGGTGGTGCTCAGGTGGCGTGCCAGTTTTTGTATGGCTCGGCCGCGGTGGCTGATGGCGTTCTTTGCATGGGCGGTCATTTGTGCGAAGGTCGGTCCGCCGGCTTCGGCCGGTGCGAAGACCGGGTCGTATCCGAAGCCGCCTTCTCCGGCGCGCTNTNGNAGTATTTCGCCTTCGACGATGCCTTCGAAGAGGTATTCTTTNCCTTCTCTNATGAGGGCGATGACTGTGCGGAAGCGTGCTGTGCGTGTGTCGGCCNCTTGGAGTTTGTCGAGGAGGCACTGTATGTTGGCCTCCGGGTCGTGGCTTTCTCCGTAGCCGTTCCGGGCGCCGAAGCGTGCGGTGAATACGCCGGGTGCGCCGTGCAGGGCATCGACTTCAAGTCCGGTGTCGTCGGCAAAGCAGTCCACGCCGTAGTGTTCGTGCACGTAGCGTGCTTTGGCGAGTGCGTTTCCTTCGAGCGTGTCGGCTGTTTCGGGTATATCTTCGTTGCAGCCGATGTCGCTGAGTCCTTTCACGTTGAAGTTTTCGCCGAGTATTTGTTGCACTTCCTCCAGTTTGTGGGCGTTGTTGGAGGCCATGATGAGTTCTGTCATGTCAGGGGGGTGTGATGTTGCTGTCGGTGTGTTGCTGTTGCGGGTGTGTGCCGGAGTTAGGGTTTTATGACGCTGAATCCGTTGCCATAGACGCCTTCGGCGCGGCTTTTGGAGACGAAGGCTGTGGGGTCGATGTCGTGAATCATGCGCAGTATGGTGAGTTGTTCCCGTTTGTGCACGATGGTGAAGACGACTTTTATTTCGTTGTGCGTGTAGTAGCCTTCGCCGTTGAGCACGGTGGCGGTGTGTTCTGTCTCCGTGATGATGCGGTCGCATATTTCGCGATGCTTGCGTGTGAAGATGATGAACTGG